>Ga0222664_1000066_pt1 | contig 77315 bp, 58 predicted proteins | sample AntAcemetagen604_FD_181147 | JGI IMG/M metagenome (GOLD analysis project Ga0222664, IMG submission 181147) | Saline water microbial communities from Ace Lake, Antarctica - #604 | ecosystem: Environmental > Aquatic > Non-marine Saline and Alkaline > Saline | place: Antarctica: Ace Lake... | reverse complement strand
CTACGGGTATGGTAGGTGACCCATCAGGAAAATCTGAAGAAAGAAACTTATTAACCCGTGAAGTTATTGATTACAATTTAGCTTGCCAGAAAAAGCAATTAGAAAAATTTTTGGATTTTAATTCAGAAAAGAATCCTGCTTTAATGGTTAATAACTATGACTGGTTTAAGGATATGAGTTTTTTGGAATTTATTAGAGATGTAGGTAAACACATTTCTGTAAATTATATGATGGCGAAAGACTCAGTAAAAAACAGACTTGAAAATGGAATGAGTTTTACGGAGTTTAGTTACCAATTGGTTCAAGGATATGATTTTTTCCATTTGTACAATGAAATGAATTGTAAAATTCAAATGGGAGGATCTGACCAATGGGGCAATATTACTACAGGAACAGAATTAATAAGAAGAATGGGTGGAGGAGAAGCCTTTGCTGTTACTACACCATTAATTAAGAAGGCAGATGGAGGCAAGTTTGGTAAATCTGAAAAAGGTAATGTTTGGCTCGACCCTGAAAGGACTTCGCCATACGAATTTTACCAATTTTGGATAAATGCTGCAGACGGAGATGCAAAAACTTACATTAAAACATTTAGTTTAAAGGATAGAGCAACAATAGAGTCATTAATTGAAGAGCATGAAAATGCCCCTCATTTGAGAGTTTTGCAAAAAGCCATAGCTGAAGAATTAACGGAAAGGGTTCATTCAAAGCAAGATTTAGAAGCAGCAATCAATGCATCTTCAATATTATTTGGAAATGCTACGTCTGATAAATTAAAAGCGCTTAGTGAAAGAGATTTTCTTGCTGTTTTTGATGGAGTTCCAATGGCTAAAATTAGCAGGACTGATGTTGAACAAGGCATTGGGGTTTTAGATTTGTTGGCTGCAAAAACGGGATTTTTAGCTTCCAATGGAGAAGCACGAAGAGCTTTAAAAGAAAACTCTATTAGCATTAATAAAGATAAAATAAAAGGAGAAGATGCTGTTTTTAAAACCGATGCATTAATTAACAATAAGTATATCTTATTACAGCGGGGCAAAAAGAAGTATTTTATTGTTTCTGTAGGTTAAAAAACCATCAAGTTACAACCTCTTACCTCAGCATTGTCAAATCTTCCTAAAACTTCAAAATCTCCACTAGGATAGAGGTTCCCTAAGTCCTCTGTTGCAATAAAAGCACAAGAATCTTTATTGGCCAAATCAATAATATTTAAACCACCTCTGCCATATTGCAGCGTTGAAAGTGGGTCATTTGTTTCTCTAACAAAAACCTTCACCCAAGGAGGTGTTTTAAAAATACCATTTTCTTTTGCATAGACTTGAGATAACAGTTCTGTCATACCATATTCTGAGTGAATTTGTTGCACACCATAGGCAAACTTTAAGGTATTATGTAATTCTACCCGAGTTATTTCCTTTCTTCTTCCTTTCATGCCACCGGTCTCCATAATTATGGCATTTTTTAGGTTTAGTTTATGTTTCTCGGCAAAATCTAACAAGGCAAAGCTTACTCCAATAAGTAAATAAGGTTGATTTTCCTTTTCACTTTGAGTTATTTTTTCTCTTAAATCCTCAAAATCATTTAAAAAAAAACCACTTTCCTTAAAGGGACTTTTTTCAATCATCTTATTTACCATGTATACTAAAGAAGAACCTTCTCTTTCTAAATAAGCGGGCAATAAGCCAAATATTTTTAGTTTGTTTATTGCTCCATAAACATTTTGAAAACCATTTAAAAATGAATCTTCATATGTTTTGATGTTTTTTACAAAATGCTCACTTTGCTTTTTGCCAGTTGTTGCACTTGAAAGAAAAGAAGTTTCTGGAATAAAATTTAGTGTTTTTACCTGATGTGTTTTGAAAAAAGAAATTGGTAAAAATGGAATGTCTTTTATTTTATCAATCTTAATTGGATTAATTCCAAGTAGATTAACAAATTCCTTGTAAATTAAATTATTAGTTACTTGATATTGAAATAATGAGATTGCAATTGATTCAAATTGCTTTTTATTATGATTTTGAAAAATCTGTGAATTTGGAAAATTTGAAACCAAAAAAAATGGTTTAATTAATTCTCGTCGTCGCCGCCATTTGGACTGCTTAAAATTTCTTCTTCGTTAACAGTGTTATACTGTAGGAAACCTTCTTCATTTTTAAAAACAACTTCATACTGTTTTTTGTTGTTTTTGTATATCTGCTTATGAACAAGCATGGGTATATTATCTATTGTATAATAAACAATTTCACCTTTTTCAAAATTAAAGGGGTCATCTTTAGGAACAGAATTACACCCAATAATAAAAATGGCAAATACACTAATTATAAGAATTCTTACTTTTAAAGCTTTCATTGCTTTCTTTTGTGTGAATATTTTTCGAAAATAACAAATTTACCTAAACCAACGTTATTCAATATTATATGAATTTTAAATTGAAAAATTTATTTCTTTTATTCTCTACTGTCTTACTAGTAAACTTTATGAGTTGTAAGCCTGAAACCTGTGAAGAAATTGTTCCTCATATTGAGTTTGTATCATTAAACGTTTACAGTGATACAGCGAAACTCACCTTTAGTTTTAAGGATTGTGATGGAGATTTCGGCCTAAAAAGATCAGATACTTTACCTCCATACGAATACAATGTTTTTATTGAGTATTTTAATTTTAAAAATGGCGAATTTGAAAAAGTTGGTCCTTTAAATCCTCCATTTTATTATAGGGTTCCTTTTTTAGAATCTTCTAGTAACAGTGAAATATTAGAGGGCGAAATAGATATTGATATTATACCTTATTATTTACCTGGTTTTGGCGACACAATGAGATATGAAGTTTATATAAAAGATAGCCTTTTGAATATGAGTAATGTTATTACCACACCTAGTTTAGTAGCTCCTCAATAACTATATTCTTCCAATAATTGCTTCTGTAACATTTATAACATGGTCACCAACTTTTTCAATGGAGTTGAATAAATCAGTATAATAGATTCCACTTTTCATATTATAATCGCGGTTCTCCATGCTTTTTAAATGAGTTTTCCTGAGTTTGTTTCTTAGCTTGTTGATGCGTTTTTCAATTTCATCAGCTTTTTCTAGAGTAACATTATCATAATTTTCCTCTAAGTTTAAGTTCATTACCTTAATGCCTTCTTTTAGCTCAGCCATCATTGTATTTAGGTGTTCTCTTTGCTCAGGTGTAAACCAAGCTTTTTCCTTTTGTTTTCTTTGGTAGGTTTTAGATATTTGATAATAAAGATCACCAACTCGTTCTAAATCACCTACAATTCCAAGCATACTTCTTACCCTTAAAGAAGTCTTTTCACTCATTTCTCCTTCAGAGATTTTTAGAAGATAATCTGCAATTTCAATTTCAATTTTGTCAGTAATTTCTTCGTAATAGCCTATTTTTTCATTGATATGACTAACTACTTTTGAGTCACGTTCATTGATCATTTGGTCTATAAAATTGTGCATTCGTTCAATTAATTGTCCAAATTTTGCAACTTCTTTTTTGGCCTCCAAAATGCTTAATTCTGATGTACCCATCATAGAGCCAGAAATATATTCGAGATGGTATTTTTCTTCCTCTGTTTTTGGTACAACCATTTTGTTTACAATTCTTTCCATTAAAGGAATAAACCCAATTAGTAAGAAAGTATTAGCAAGGTTAAATGAGGTGTGGAATAAGGCTAATGCAAGTTCAGTAGGACTATCATCTTGCATTATTGTACTAAAAAATGGCATAATAGAGTTTATAAACTTCATAAAAAATGGAAATGCCGCTAACATCCATACTACTCCAAAAACATTAAAAATAAAGTGAGCTCTTGCTGATCTTTTAGCCTGCGTGTTAGCAACAATTGCCGCAAGATTGGCGGTAATTGTTGTACCTATATTTTCTCCCATTACTATTCCAGCAGCCATTTCTAAGGTAATAACCTCTTGGTTAAGCAACACTAAAGTAAGCGCCATAGCAGCACTTGAGGATTGAACAATTATAGTTAGTAAAGTTCCAATTAGAATTGAAATAGCCAAAGACCAAAAACCTAAATCTGAATAGCTTGCTAAAAATTCAAGAACTTGAGGGTTGCCTTTTAAATCGGGAACTGAAGATTTTAATGCATCTAAACCCATGAATAAAAGAGCAAAACCAATGAGTACTTCAGACCATGATTTAAGGCTGCTTTTATTCGAAAACATTAATGGTAAACCCACCGCAATAATTGGTAAAGTTATCGATGATATTTTAACCTTAAAACCAAATATTGAAATTAACCAACCAGTTATAGTTGTTCCAATATTTGCACCCATTATTACACTTATAGATTCTCCTAAAGAAAGTAGCCCTGCATTTACAAAACTTACTGTCATTACAGTTGTAGCAGAAGAGGATTGAACTAAGGAAGTAATTAATAAACCTGTAAAAACTCCTAAAAACCTATTTGAAGTCATGGCGCTCATAATATCTCTAAGTTTCTCGCCTGCAACTTTTTGGATACCTTCGCTCATCACCTTCATTCCGTAGATAAAAAATCCAAGGGCTCCTAAAAGGTTTAAGAAATCAAAAAGGGAATAATTCATTTCCTATCTGGGTGTTAAATTTGCGCTATTTTAGCTGCGGCAATATTACTATAAAAGCCTGTTTTAAACTAATAAAAGCCATATTGATAATGCAAAGAATACTTTTTTTATTTTTTTTTATTTGCCTACAAACAATACTTTATAGCCAAGGGTCTTTGAAAGTGCAAAACTCTACAGGAGAAGGTATTAATTTTAACAATAGGACTAAAACAGCAAATACTACCATTTACGCTTGGGGGCATTTTTCTGCTAACTTATCCAACTCTTTTCAGAATAAAGTTGAGTTACCAAATAACCAATATAACTTTACATTAAATAGGGCAAGGCTTGGTGCTCGAGGATTCATTTTAGAAGAAAATTTAAGATACCACTTTCAATATTCTTTTGCACCAAACGAAACGCAAGTTCCTGTTGGAAGCTCAAAAGTGTTTTTTAACGGATTGCTGGATGCTTTTTTTGAATATGAGTTTTTTGATGGTTTTGTTGTTAGCGTTGGGCAAAGATTTTTACCTGGTGCTAGAAATGCCTTTACAGGGGCAAGAAACTTGCAATTTCTGGATCGAAGTGAGCTTTTCTCTTTTTCCGGATACGATAGGGATGTTGGAGCATTTGGATGGTATTCCATTCCAATTGGAAAGATGAAACTTAGGCCAACTATTGCTGTTACACAGGGTGATGGTAGAAATATTTCTCCAAATCTTGGTGGTTTAAATTATCAAGCTAGAATTGATTTCTTTCCATTAGGTGATTTTGTTTCTGATAATGAGTTTTTAGAAGGTGATGGTTATCGAGAATTTTCTCCAAAATTAGTTTTGGGAGGTGGAATTGGTTACAATGATAACGCAAGAAGGGAAGGCGGTCTTACAGGGAAATTGGTTGAAGTAGAGCGTGATATAATTAGTGTATATGCTGATTTATTATTTAAATACAATGGTTTTTCCTTTATGACTGAATTTTTTGAAAAATTTAGTGATATTCCAGTAGTTTACAATACTGATTTTGAAAAAATTGCTGTTTTTTCAAATGGTTATGGTTATAATTTCCAAACAAGTTACATGCTGCAATCCAATTGGGAATTAGCTGCAAGGTATTCAACTGTTTTTCCTACAGAAGTTACTTTATCGCCTAAAGTAGAAAAATATTCAATTGCAATTAATAGATACATTGCTGGGCATGGTGTTAAGTTTCAATCTGAAATTTCGTATACGAATTTAGATTTAACCACTATCCAAAACAGACTGCAATTAAGCTTTCTTTTTGCTGCAGGTTTTTAAAGGAACTAAAAATTTACGTAACATTTAGTTAACATTAAGATAAAATACCTATATTTGATTAACATTAAGTTAACATTAGGTGAGATTTATATTAACATTTATTTTCCTTTCCCTTGTATCCATTGGTTTTTCACAAGATAATAGTGATGTATTATTAACTGAGGTAAATGGTTTTCATAGGTTTGATGGAGTAGATCCACTAGGAGGAAAGGTAACTGTTGTTTATAATCAAGACTTTGATAAAATTTACCAAGAACGCTCTCAAGATAGTTCTAAGGTTTATGTAATTTATATGAACCGGAAAATTGTGGAGTATGGTAAAATTACTGTGCTTGCAGAAAACGTGGTTCCGGATGATTATGGAAAAATAAAAGAATAAAAAAGGCCGCTAAATGCGGCCTTTTTTATTAGAAACTATATGAGTACTTTATATTAAAATTAACTCCCGGATAAAACCTATTGAAGGTTTGGTCTGGAGCTTCATAAGCTCTGTAAACCATAATTTGATCATCATTCATTATGTTCTGAACTCGTAAAGTAATTCTTTGGTTAAAATCTTTACCAAAACCTTTGTATGTATTAAAATTTAAACTGTGAAAAGGTAATGTGTATATATCTGGAACTCTTTCTGAACCAATTATTGTAAGTTGTTCGCCCTGCACATTATAAGCTACAGAAAAATTCATTTGTTTTTCAGGTAATTCATAAGCAAGATTAACATTTATTGCATAAGGTGATTGACCTGACATTGGTCTAGTTTCACTTAAAGACTCTCCATCTCTCAAAAAGGCAGCTCTTGATTGGTATTCTGTTTTTCCGTCATTGTTAACCAAAACACTTTTTAAATCTAAAGCAGATTGCACTAAAGATACATTGGTGGATAAAAAGAAGTTGTTCAAGAAAGAAGTTGCATTTGGTAACCCTTTTCTCAATTCAAACTCAACACCCATTAATTCAGCATTTCCAGAATTTCTCGGTTTAAATTCATCAGGGTTTAGGTTATTTGATATTAGTTCAATATGACCATCAAATTGTTTGTAAAAACCCGCAATTGATAATAACTCTTTTGGGGCAAAAAAGTATTCATATCTGATATCCAAATTCACTACAGTGGTTTGTTCTAAATCAAGGTTACCAACATAAGTTCTTTTAGTAATTGGGTCATAAATTTGAGCAATTGAAATTTCTTTAAATGATGGCATGGCTACAGTTTGGTTCGCAGCTAACCTTAAATTCATATCTTCAGTTAGGCTATAAACTAGATTTAAAGATGGTAAAATATTAAATGCATCTAAAGTTTTGTCATTGTTATATTCTTCTGTACCTGAGTTATTTTGACCAGTATAAAACATATCAGTTTTTTCAAATCGAACACCATAAATAAATTTAAAAAGTCCAAATAGTTGATTTTGTGCCATTAAATAACCCGCATACTGAGTTTGACTAGAAGAGAAAGAATTTTGAGGTTGAAAGCTTCCTACAGTATAGGTTCCATCTCTAAAATTTCCGCTTTTGTCATCAGCTGACCAAACATTCTCAGCAGCTAAAAACCAATCTGGATTAATACTAATGTTAGATTGGTCTGAAACTCTGTGTTTGTAATTCGCCACATCAAAGTCTCTCATTTTAACCATACCAAAACCACCAACTTTAACAAACATGTTTTCGTTAATTGGCATTTTTAAATCAGCTTTAAAAGATTCGTTATACTCATCCAAAAATCTCCAGAATCTATCAATTCCTGCACCATCTCCGGTATTTAGAGATGTATCACCTTGTGTTATTGAAATTTTTGTTTCTCTAAAATCAGGATCATAAACTCTTGAGTAAGTTGCCGCATTACTCCAACTTAACTCCATATTATTTTTAAGGAGGTGGTTTCCGCTTATTGTCAAATTACTTAAAGTTCTTGAAGTGTATGTTAGAATATCCTCTCTTAAGGTAGCACCAGTTTGGTCGTAATCTTGATTTATTCTTTTTGCCGCAGATGATTCACCACTTTGGCTATTTAATAATGTTGCTGTAAAGGTGTTATTGCCTTTTTTATAGGAGCCACTAACCAAACCGCTCCATAAAACTGTTTGTCTTCCTACATCTCCTTTTATGCCAACAAATTTCCCTAACTCGTTAACATTTGTGTTATTATCTTTAAGAAAATAATTTGTTTCAAAATCACGATAAAATACCCTTTGATTTCTATAATTAAAAACAGTGTTGTAACCTATAGTAGAGCCATCTTCTCGGTTTATTTGGTTACCATGATTAAATGAAAACGAACCATTTGGTAATGAAGTCGATTTTTGAGCGGCTAAAACAGGGTCAAAAGACCTAGTTATACTTTCTAATTTTGGGTCAACCAAAACTTCGGATGGAACATCCATAGTTACAGGTAATGGAATTTCTCTTCTTTTTCCTGCATATCCAGCCCAATCTAAATTACCACCTGCATAAGATAAATACTCGCTATTAAAATGCATGCCAGGCGTAAAACCTAGACCTAAAGTAATGTTTGATGATTTTTGATCGGGAAATTTTTTGGTAACTACATCAACCAACCCACCTGTAAAGTCGCCATATAAATCAGGCGAGAAAGTTTTATAAACCTGAACGTTTTCCAAAACTGCAGTTGGAAAAATGTCAATTTGAACAGAGTTTGCATCTGGGTCTAAACCAGGAATACTCATACCGTTTAAGGTAGTTTTAGTATAACGATCTCCTAAACCTCTTACATAAACATATTTACCTCCTTGCACTGTAACTCCTGTAACTCTTTTGATAGCCCCACCTAAGTCAGAGTCGCCAATTTTTTTGAATGATTGAGATGAAATGCCATCAGTAACATTTGAGGCTTTTTTCATTTCCATTAGCATGGCAACATCATTGTTACGTCTTATTTCTGCAACTATTTCTACACCTGCAAGTTCTTCTGCTGCTGATGCTAAAGTAGCACCTATCATAGAAACCTTGCCTGAAGTAATTATTGTATTTGGGAATTTTTGAGTTTTATATGATATAAATGAAACGTTTATTGTGTAGGTACCAGGTTGTAGGGCTAAAGAAAAATTCCCATCAAAGTCGGTAGTTGTGCCTACCCCAGGTAATTCAGCAACAGTAACTGCGGCACCAATTAGTGGCCCACCAAAATCACCATCAGCAATATTTCCTCTTACAAATCCTTTTTCTTGAGCAAAAAGACATCCTGAAAAAAATACGCTTAAAAAACAAATTGCAAAACTTTTCATAAATCGATTTTAAATATGTAATCCCTGTGAGTTTAAAAACTCACAGGGATTATTGTTGTTATATTTTGTGCTCTTTTTAATTACAGTTGGTTATTTGCAGCAGCTGCTGTCCACGAAAAGGTAGAAGCTACATCTATTGTTGAACCTGCCCCTGTGCCAATTGCAGATAATGCTGTGGCTTGAGATGCACTAAGTTCTGTTGGGCATGCAGTAGGTTCTGGAGGATTAGCGCCTAAGTCTTCATCTCCATCATATACTTTTACTCCTGTTCCTAAATCAACTCCTGAAAAAATTAATTTTGAATCTGTCACTAGGTTTTTGTAGGCATCACTTTTATGAGTGCATCCTGTTTCAAATTTGGTTCTGAATTTTACATCTTTAGAGCTTTCAAAAGTTACATTCATAATGTTTCCTTGCGCACCTGATTTAAAGTCTCCAGAAGAACCTTCTGAACCTTCAATTTTGCAATAGCCATTTTTTAGGGTAAATAAGCCATCAGTGTATGTTGAACCTTCAGGTCCATCAATTTCTAAAGACTCATCAGTTCCAATTCCATCTCCATGAATTACTGCAAAATTTTCAATTGTACCTTGATAGTTTTGGTCAATATCTAAACCATCATCACCTTGATAATATACTAAGATGTTTGTTGCATTTACAGTTCCACCAAAGAACTCAACACCATCATCAAGTGTAGCATATATTTCGATATTATCTAAAGTAGTTCCTGAACCAACTCCACCTAAAGTTAAACCATTTAGTTCGTTTCCTTCACCAATAGAAATACCCCCGTGACGAATAGAAATATATTTTAATGAACCTGAGTTGTCAGCAGCATCTGAGCCACCATACTTACCATAACCGGCATCAGCAGGAATTCCCTCAATGTTACCTTCAGTATCACCATTTTCTGTTGAAGAAGGAGCATTACCACAAATAACAACTCCACCCCAAAGTTCGTTGTCAGTTCTCGTAAGATTTGTACCTACTTTTTGACCTTGCTCAATATTATCTAAAACTGAAGTAAATACTATTGGGTTGTCTGCAGTTCCTTCAGCCATAAGCTTACCACCTCTAGCAACAACTAATGCAGAAGCAGCAGCATCTTGTCCCTCTTTACCTTTAATTATTGTACCTGGTTGTATTGTTAAAGTAATTCCTGAAGGAACAACTACTTTACCGTCTAATACATAAATGTTGTTTGACATCCAAGTTTCGTCGGCAGATAATTCACCTGTTTTAGTTTCTTCACCTGTAAGGTCAGCAGGATCATATAAACAACTTCCGTTATCATCTTCAGCTTTTTCATCATAATTAATGGCTGTAGAGTCTGTACATCCTTCTTTGTTACAAGATGCAAATAATAGGCCTGCTGCTAATAGAGCAAGGCTTGAATACTTTGAAATTAGATTTAACTTTTTCATGTTAAAGATTTAGAATTAATTTTTCGATTTAAAGTTTGATGCAAATTTCCTGCAGAGGTTTTACTGCTACATCATACCAATATTAAGTTTGTATTAACACAAGGTGCTAAAAGTGTTAACGAAAATTACTATGTTAAGAGGCTGTTAATTGAGGGGTATTTTCAAAACAGTAAGACTAAAAAACTAAAAGCCGAGTAAATAAGTACTTTTGAGGTTAAGTTATTAATTCCTTGATGTAAATATTTTAGTTTAGGAAATTAATTTTTTGTTAAAGGAAAGTTAACCAAGATGGCAAAGAAAAAAGGTAAGATTGGCAAAAATTCTAAAGCCAAAAAAATGCAAGAAAAAATTTACAAAATACTTATTGTAGATGATGAGCCTGATATTGTTGAATTTATTGGATATAATTTAAAAAAGGAGGGCTTTGAAGTGTTCACTTCTCACAACGGAAAAGACGCTATTGAAATTGCTAAAAAACAAAAGCCTGATTTAATTTTATTGGATGTAATGATGCCCGAAATGGATGGAGTAGAAACTTGCGTTGAATTAAGGGCAATTGATTCTTTAAAAGATGTTTTTATTGCCTTTTTAACTGCTAGGTCTGAAGATTACTCTCAAATTGCTGGTTTCGAAGCTGGGGCCGATGATTACATTACCAAACCTATAAAACCAAGAGTTTTAATTTCTAGGTTAAAGGCTATGTTGAGAAGAAATAGTATTTCTGATAATAAACCAGACCAAGATTTAGTTGGAGGCCTTGTAATAGATAGAGATAGGTATGTAGTGGTAAAAGAGGGTGAGGAATTGAACTTGCCTAAAAAGGAGTTTGAATTAATCGCTTTACTAACTTCAAATCCAGGAAAAGTATTTACAAGGGAGCATATTCTATCTACAGTTTGGGGCGATGAAGTAATAGTAGGAGACAGAACTATTGATGTGCATGTAAGAAAGTTAAGGGAAAAAATTGGAGACGCTTTTATAAAAACTGTAAAAGGTGTTGGTTATAAATTTGATGCTCAATGAGGGAATCTACCCCTAGAAGAATAGCCTTTTTCACATCTTTTGGTACATCGGCCATAATAGCTCTAATATTAGGTCCAATTTTTTATTTTGTAGGAGGCCAAAACATTTGGTTTTACCTATTTGTATCTGTTTCCATAACTTTCGTCACCTCTTATTTTATTTTTTATTACTCTATTGAGCAGTTTATTCATTCTAAAATTAAGCTCATTTATAAATCCATACACAAACAAAAAAGAGGCAGTAAAAAGGTTTTGCAAGAACTCGATATGGAGTCTGACATAATTGGAAATGTAAATAAGGAAGTTTTAAAGTGGGCTGATGAAAGCCGAGAAGAAATCAAGTTATTAAAAGACCAAGCAAAGTTTAGGCGCGAGTTTATTGGTAATTTGGCACATGAGCTAAAAACGCCTCTTTTTAGTATTCAAGGGTATTTGTTTACCCTTTTAGAGGGCGGTTTAGAAGACGAAAAAATAAACCGAGATTATTTAATGCGAGCAGATAGAAACCTTGAACGGTTGATGGATTTGGTAAAAGATTTAGATGACATTACCAAATTGGAGTCAGGCGAAATGCAACTGCATATTGAAAAAATAAATATAATAGAGCTTGTTAAAGACACCTTTAACTCACTTGAGTTTCAAGCAAAAAAGAAAAAAATTTCTTTAGAGTTCGATAAAAAATATGAGAAACCAATTTTTGTAAAAGCCGATTTTGGGAAAATCCAACAAGTTTTTGTAAACCTTTTGGTAAACTCGATTAATTATGGAAAGGAGAAGGGATATTCTAGGGTAAAGTTTTATGATATGGATGAAAATATCCTTATTGAAATTGAAGATAACGGAATAGGAATTTCAAAAGAGCATTTATCTAGATTGTTTGAAAGGTTTTATAGAGTTGATAAAAGTAGGGCAAGGAATCATGGAGGTACAGGTTTAGGTTTGGCAATTGTAAAGCACTTAGTTGATGCTCATAAACAAACCATAAATGTAAGGAGCGAAGAGGGGGCAGGCTCTACATTCTCGATTACTTTAAAAAAGGCCTAAAATCCAATAACCCTTACAGTATCAAGTTTTAGTCTTGTTTCTAGCCATCTTGAAAGCCTTTTTTGGTCTTTTTGCCTATCTTCTAATTCAATTTCCTTATTCCAAGTAACCAAAAAGGTAGGAATAGTATCAACTTTTACTGAATCACGTTTTACTTCATACGAAAAACCAAATCCAAATTGATTAATGTCAGTATACTGTATTTCCACTTCTTTTCTCAATGATTTAAATGGAATTGTATCTCTTTCGTATTTCATTAGTTTCCCTTCCAATTCAGAAATATACCCGTTTTTCTCTTCAATAATTTCAGAATTTTTCTTGTAAATATCTTCTAAAATACCCGTTTTAACTTGCTGCGAAAGTTTGCCAGCAATTTCGGAGGTGTTGTCTTTGGCTTGAAAAATTTTAACAATAGTTTTTTCTAAACCATAAGATTTAAGTCTAACATTTAAGTTTTTTTCTACCTCAACTGGTACCATATTGCCCATTACAAAAAGTTCTATAGTTGAAAGTGAATCATTGTAATTTATTTTCAGATTAATAATTTCAGTGCCTTCAAACTTTGCATTTTCCACTAAAAATTGATTTACTCTATTTTTAAAGTAAGATTGTTTAATAACATTCCAAAAGATAAAACCACTAGGAATAAGCACCACAAAAACAAAGCTGTATATATACCTTTTTACTTTTTTTTCGGTTTCGGGGTTTACAAAAGACTTTACAGGAAAACCTAAATATTTAACAATAATAAAGGTAGAAATACTTATAAAAATACTGTTGAGTAAAAACAAATAAAAGGCTCCAAAAAAGTAACTGAAATTACCAATAGCCAAACCATAACCCGCTGTGCATAAAGGAGGCATTAAAGCTGTTGCAATTGCTACTCCAGGAACCACGTTGGTTTTTTCTTTTCTACTACCGGCTATAATTCCCGCAAAACCTCCAAAAAGAGCAATAAAAGCATCCAATAAAGTTGGAGTTGTTCGTGCTAATAATTCTGATTGTTCATCTTTTAAAGGGGTTATTAAAAAATATATAGTAGAAGTTAAAAGAGCTACACCTGCGGCAATAGCCCAGCTTCTTAAAGACCTTTTTAAGAGAGCAAAATCATTTGTACCTACAGATAGCCCAACACCCAAAATAGGGCCCATTAAAGGAGAAATTAACATCGCTCCAATTACTACTGCAGCGCTATTGGTATTTAATCCAATAGAGGCAATAAATATTGAACAAACTAAAATGTAAACGTTATACCCTTTAAAATCAATATCTTTTATGATTCCGTTTATGGTATTTTCTTGGTCAACTCCTTCTCTGAGGTTTAAAATAGGTTTGGCCCATTTAATAGTTGAAGAAATAAGTTTTAACAATAAAAATTTTATTTCTCTTTCTTCTTTATGGGATGGATTTTCTTCAGGTGGTTTAGAAGGTTTTGTTTCCATTTAATTTTTCTTGAAAAGTAAAAAAAAATGTGTCTTTAAAATATTGGGTTTAATTATTTTTAGAAAAATGAATTATATAAATACAAAAAGGAACAATTAAACAACAACACCTATAATATTGCGTACAATTAAAACCTTCAATTATTAATAGCTTTGTAAAATGCATAAGGCAATACATTTTCTTTCAATTTTTATAAGTTTACTTTTTTTTGTTCCTAATTTAAGTATAGCTCAAAGCGAACGTCAAATTGCAAAAAAGCAAATGGGCGATGGTGATGCAAAATTACAGAGCATGGATATGCAAGGAGCTCTGCAGAATTATACTACTGCTATTTCTACCGATCCAACTTTTGCAGATGCTTATATGAAAAGGGCAAGTTTGCTCCATAAGTTAGGCAGAAACCAAGACGCAATTCGAGATTACGATCAGGCCATTAGGTTAAATCCCTATGTTGAGTACTTATATGATGAAAGAGCAAAAATTAAAATATTATTAGATGATTATAAAGGCGCCATTTCAGATTATAATTCTGCAATTCAAATTTGTCCAGACAATAGCGATTTGGTTAGAAAAGCAGCTGAAGTTAAGTTTAACAGTGCAGACTTTGTGGCCGCATTAGATAATTACAATCAAATACTTAAAGCAAATCCCTATGATTCGTTGGCCTTATTAAATAGAGCTATAACTTTCATGAAGTTTTGCGAGACCCAAAATGCAATGGATGATATAAATAAATTAATAGAATATGCTCCTGAATTTGAACCTGCTTATAATGTGGAAGGAATTATTCATATCGAAACCGGAGATTATTATTTGGCAAAATCTTCATTTGATAAGGCACTATTATTAAACCCTAAAAGTTCTACAGCTTTATTTAATAGAGGATATTTAAACTATTTATTAGGCAACTCACAAAAAGCCATAGATGATTTTACAGGCGCTATTGAAAATGATCCTGAATATACAATTGCATATTTCAACAGGGCTATTGCAAAAAAACAAATGAATGATAATGAAGGCGCAATTGAAGACTATAATTTGGCATTAAAATTTTCTGATGGTTTTTCGGATGCATTTTATAATAGGGGCATTACTAAAAAGATTCTAGGTGATTTTACTGGAGCTTTAAACGATTACGATTTAGCAATTGCTGAAAACCCAAAAGACCCAAAAATTTATAATGCTAGAGGGAATATTAAGGTCTTTTACCGTCAATATAGCGAGGCGATTCAAGATTTTACTGAGTCAATAAGGTTAAACCCAGAATTTGCTGAAGCCTATTATAACAGAGGAATGGCTCAAATTTTTGAAGGAAGAACCGATTCTGGTTGCTCTGATTTATATCAAGCAGATGATTTAGGGTTAGAAAAAGCAAGACTTAAATTAGATTATTTCTGTAACGGTAATTAATTTCATTTGAAATTTAAAACATCCATAACTCAGCCAAAAGCAAAATTCTCAATTGGAATTGAAGATTTATCTTTTTTTATTGGTTCTTGCTTTTCACAAAATATTGGAGCAAAGTTTGAAAATCATAATTTAAATAATGAGATTAATCCGTTTGGTACTGTTTTTAACCCGGTTTCTATTCAAAACCAAATAGAAGAGCTTATAGCAGAAAAATATTCAGGCGAAAATATTATTGAGTTTGATGATAGGTTTATTTCACTAAATCATAATTCATTTTTCTCAAACCCTTCCAAAAGTGAGTTAATATCAAAAATTAAATCTACCCAAATAAATGCAAAACAGGCTTTAAATAGCGCTCAAAATGTTTTTATTACACTTGGCACTTCTTGGGTTTACGTTTGGAATGAAAACAATAAAATTGTTGCAAATTGTCACAAAATCCCCCAAACAAAATTTAAAAAGCGGCTTTTAGAAATTGAAGAAATTCAAAACTCTTTAGAGCAAATTATTTATAATCTGTTAAAAATAAATAAAGACTTAAATATTGTTTTTACAGTAAGTCCTGTAAGACACCTAAAATATGGTTTTATAGAGAACTCTTTAAGTAAGGCAAGGTTAATTGAGGCAGTTTATCAAATTATTAGCAAAAAGCCAAATACCTTTTACTTTCCTGCCTATGAGATTTTTATTGATGATTTAAGAGATTACAGGTTTTATGAAGATGATATGGTTCACCCAAGTAATTTAGGTGTTGAATACGTTTGGCAAATTTTTAAGAATTGTTTTTTTAAAGAATCTGATTTAGAATGGTTGAAGAAACTCGAAAACCTAAAAAAAGCTTTAAACCATAAACCTATGGTTAAACTCCCAAAACAAGAAAAAATTCACAAAGAGTACTTATCCAGTTTACAAAAACAAATAAAAAATAAGTTTCCTACCCTCAACATTTGAAAATTTGATGATTCAAAGTTTATTTTTGAAGTGTTTTGCTATCTACCCCAATTGAATATTTAAAAGGAGTTGGCCCTCAAAAGGCATTAACCTTAAATTCTGAAGCAGGAATTTTTGTGTATAATGATTTACTCAATTATTTTCCATTTAGATATGTTGATCGCTCAAAGTTTTTTAAAATAAATGAAATTGACCAAGATGGAGCATATATACAAGCCAAGGGAGTTATAGGAAAAGTAGAAATAATTAATATGGCTAGAGGGCAACGTATGGTTGCTGAGTTTTTTGATAATACAGGAAGCATTGAATTGGTTTGGTTTAAAGGAATTCAATTTTTAAAAACCCAAGTAGTTACCGGCAAGGCATTTATTGCTTTTGGAAAACCAAATTTTTTTAAAGGCAAAAAAAGTATTCCACATCCAGAATTAACCGACCCTTTAGACCCCAAATACCAAATTGATAACTCCTTACAGCCAATTTACCCTTCTGGTGAAAAACTCACTAAAAAGGGAATTCACACCAAAGGTTTCGAAAAAATAATTAGGCTAATGCTTCCCTTATTAAAAGGCAAAATAGCAGAGTGTTTTCCACAAAATATTGTCAATCAATATGGCTTATTAAATAGGGAAGAAGCCTTTTTTAATATTCATCTTCCTCAATCTGTTGAAATGCTTCAAAAAGCGCAATTTAGATTGAAATTTGAAGAATTGTTTTTTATTCAATTACAACTTCTGAGAATAAAAACGGGAAGAGAAAACACTTTAAAAGGAAATGTTTTTAAAGAAGTTGGAGCAGTTTTTAATAATTTCTATCAAAACTATTTACCTTTTCCACTAACCAATGCCCAAAAAAGAGTTCTAAAAGAAATTAGAAAAGATGTAGGTTCAGGAAAACAAATGAACCGCCTTTTGCAAGGTGATGTTGGAAGTGGAAAAACTATTGTTGGCTTATTAAGCATACTCATTGGAATAGACAACGCTTTTCAAGCTGCTTTTATGGCGCCTACAGAAATTCTTGCACAACAACATTATCAAGGCATTTCAGAGTATTTAAAAGATACTGATGTTAAAGTTTCAATTTTAACAGGCTCAACTAAAATTGCTGCAAGAAGAGTTATACATGAAGAACTTGAAAACGGAGAACTTCATATTATAATTGGAACACATGCCTTAATTGAGGACAAGGTGAAATTTAAAAACCTTGGGTTGGTAATTATTGATGAACAGCATAGGTTTGGTGTAGCGCAAAGGGCTAAGTTGTGGAGAAAAAACACAATTCCGCCTCATGTTTTAGTAATGACGGCTACACCAATACCAAGAACACTTGCCATGACTCTATATGGAGATTTAGACATCTCTGTAATTGATGAGTTGCCTCCAGGCAGAAAATCTATTAAAACGCTGCATAAATTTGATGCCCACAGGCTTAGTGTAAATGGATTTATCAAAGGAGAAATTGCAAAAGGAAGACAAATTTATATTGTCTATCCACTAATTGAAGAGTCAGAAAAACTTGACTATAAAGACTTAATGGATGGTTATGAAAGCATTTCAAGGGCTTTTCCTTTACCTGAATATAAAGTTAGTGTAGTACATGGAAGAATGAAGTCTCAAGATAAAGAGTTCGAAATGAACAGATTTGTAAAAGGTGAGACACAAATAATGGTTGCTACAACAGTAATTGAGGTTGGGGTAAATGTGCCCAATGCAAGTGTAATGATTATTGAAAGTGCTGAGCGGTTTGGCTTATCTCAATTGCATCAGCTTAGAGGTAGAGTAGGGCGAGGCGCCGAACAATCTTTTTGTATTTTGATTTCAGGTTTTAAATTAAGCAAAGAAGCTAGGCTAAGAATGGATACAATGGTGAGGACCAATAACGGTTTTGAAATTGCTGATGTGGATTTAAAAATACGCGGACCAGGGGATATTATGGGAACCCGACAAAGTGGAATTTTAGACTTGAAAATTGCTGACCTAGCAAAGGATGGAAGAATCTTACAATTGGCAAGACAAGCAGCAGCAGAAATTCTTCATTACGATTATAACTTGCAAAAAGAAGAAAATTTATTGTTAGGTAAGTATTTTAAATTCTTTTTAAAAGGGAGGCCTAATTGGAGTAAAATTTCATAAAAAAAGCAGCCCAATTGAGCTGCTTTTTTTAAGTATATGAAATAAAAGGTTTTACTATAATTTTTTTGCTGATTTAGCAGCAACCTTCTTTAATTTCTTAGCCAAGTCCTCAACAACTTCTGCTGTTGCATTTTCGCAAAGTGGTAATAATTTATCAGCTGACATAACTGGAATACCACCAACAATTCCTACAGACTCTTTTGAAGTTGCGTACTCTCTAATTTTAAATACTTTTTTTCCTTCTCTGTTGTATAGTTTTATTGAAACATATGCTTGAACTCCTGCAGTAAAAGGAACCATTTTCTTTACAAAAGCATATTCAATATTTACAAGCATTACACCGTCAACCTCTTTAAATATTTCCAACATAGCAGCTTCATTGCTATTTTTCTTTAGCAAGGTAGCTCCCATTGGCTTGTAGCCTTCATAAGTATTGTAACGTTGAAATAGTTTATTTCTATCTTCATCCTCAGTTTCTCCATTTTTACTTTCATAAGCCATGTATTCTGGGTTTTGAGTAACTTCTTCTTCTGGTAATAATTCAAAAGGAAATTGTTGAGCATACTCATTAAAAAATGTTTCATGAAAATTGTTCAATACGGGAGTTAAGTTGAAATTTTCATCTTCAGATAAAGAACCAATTGCAGCTACAAGGGCAGCTCCGCCTCCTATTTGGTCAAAAGAAACTTGTTTGTCAACATAAAAGGTTACAACGGCAACTTTTTTCTGTGCCATTAAATTTGGTGTTATTAAAATTGCTAAAGTGCATATTAGCATAATTTTTTTGATAGTACTCATAGTTATAATTTATTATTTGAGCCAAAGAAAGGCTAAAATATGGTTAATGGAAATTTTTTTTCTTATAGACGCATAAAATGTACTTTTGGTAGAAATAAATGATATGAAAACATTTCTAGTAAGTTTTTTTATTTTTTTTTCAAATATTTGTTTTGCATCTAATTATGATAGCTATTTTGAGTTTGATAAAGAGGGGTTTAAGTCTTCATTCGTCAAATCTAATATTGCAGAGTCATTCTTATTAGAAGAAAATAATCTAAATAATTTTAATCTTTTAAGTGTAACGCCAAATGAGGTAATAGAGCTTTCTGCTGCACCCAAAACTTATGAAGGTGATTATAGAATAGCTGGAATGAAACCTTTTGCATTTTCAGTTTTAGCTACGTGTGTTGGAGGAATAATTCTAGGTCCTTATCTAACTGGTCCAATTGCCTGGTTGGTAGTATATTTAGATAGTGATAAGGATAAAGAGGCTACTAAATCAGCAAGAAATGGTTGTTTATTGGGAAATGGAGTTTACGTTGTTTTAATAGCAGGATTCATTTCAGCTCTTTATTTTTCCGGAGCGCTTTATTAAAGATTTTGAAAATCTTATTTTTTGTTTTTCTAATACTTTTTGGCCCAGAAGGCTACAATCAAATAATTTCTGGTAAATTATCTATAAAAGAACTAAATCAAAACAATCAGGAGGTCCTTTTAATGGGGGATTATTTTTTTGATTCAAATAGTGAAGTATTAGTTTATGATTTTTCTTTTCCAAATAATACAGCAGTATTTTTCTTTAAAAATGAGCTTCAAGTATTTCAGAATGATACATTACAGTTAAAAACTGATCAATTTTCTATTGAGACTTCTGTTTTTAATAGTTTGTTTTATAATTCTGCCATAGAAGATTACATTTCAAATTCTGGGTATGCTTTAGTGGATGTAGATTTTAATGAGGCAAATGAAGAAATTCATGTTTTTCAAAAGAATGAAACATCAAATAAGATGTTAATTAAAAAGTTTCAAAACAAATTAATCTCGGTTGTTTCTCTTTCAAAAAATCAAGTAATTGATCAATTAATTATAGATAGTTATTTTGAAATTGAAGGTTTAAAATTTCCAAAAGAGTTTTTTAGAATTACGATAGTTAATAATCAAGAGAAAAAGCAATGGATAAAACTTTCTGATTCAAATAGAATTGACAACTCAGAAAGGCTAGAAATCCTATACAAATTGCTATAATAATCCACCATCAATTAGTTATTTTTGCCGCCTCAATAATTAAATCATGAAGATTTCTTACAACTGGCTTAAAGACCATTTAAATATTACTTTAAAACCTGAAATAGTTTCAGATTTATTAACCGATTGTGGATTAGAAGTAGAGGGTTTAGAGGAAGTAGAAACTATAAAAGGTGGCTTAAAGGGTTTAAAAATAGGTGAAGTTTTATCAGTAAAAAAACATTCCAATGCTGATAAGTTAAATTGCACTTTGGTTAATATCGGAACAACTGTACCTTTACCTATAGTTTGCGGTGCTCCAAATGTTGCTGAAGGTCAACGTGTTATTGTTGCAACAGTAGGGGCTACAATACACCCTAATGAAGGTGAACCATTTCAAATAAAAAAAGCTAAAATAAGAGGAGAGGTTTCTGAAGGAATGATTTGTGCTGAAGATGAAATTGGTTTGGGTCAAAGTCATGATGGTATTATGGTATTGCCAAATGAAGCCATAATCGGAATGGAAGCAGCTAATTATTTTAAAGTTCAAAGCGATTTTATTTTTGAAATTGGTTTAACACCAAACCGAGCAGATGCAATGTCGCATTTCGGAGTAGCTAGAGATTTATTGGCTGTATTAAAACATAAAAACCTTACAGAGGTTAATGCATCTTTAAAAAGTTTTGAGGCTGATTTTAAAATAGATAATGAAAACCTCACGATTCCTGTAGAGGTTTTGAATGACGAAGCTTGCCCTAGATATTGTGGTGTTACCATATCAAATGTAACTGTATCAAAATCTCCTGATTGGTTAATTAATAAACTAAAATCGATTGGTTTAAAACCTATTAATAATATTGTGGATATTACCAATTATATCTTACATGATATGGGGCAACCTTTGCATGCTTTTGATGCAGATAAAATTGAAGGAAGTAAAGTTATTGTAAAAACTTTATCACAAAACGCTCACTTTGTAACATTAGATGAAGTTGAAAGAAAGTTAGATGCTAAAGATCTCATGATTTGCAATGAATCATCAGGAATGTGTATCGCTGGAGTATTTGGAGGGCTTAAATCTGGAGTTAAAGATTCAACAAAAAATATATTTCTCGAATCCGCCTATTTCAATCCAGTTTATGTTAGAAAAACAGCTAAGAGACATGGTTTAAATACAGATGCATCTTTTAGGTATGAGAGAGGAATAGACCCAAATATTACAATGGTTGCTTTAAAAAGAGCAGCAATGTTAATTAAAGAAGTTGCCGGAGGAGAAATATCTTCTATTCCTTCAGATTCACATCCCAATACTTTTGGAAACTTTGAAGTTTCGATAAACATAAACAGAGTGAATTCACTAATTGGAAAAAATATAGAAAAGCCAATTATTAAAGATATTTTAAACTCTTTAGATATTGCTGTTATTGATCAGGTTGACCAAGATTGGTTATTATCAGTTCCTCCTTATAGAGTTGATGTTACAAGAGAAGCAGATGTAATTGAGGAAATATTAAGAATTTATGGTTATAACGAAATTGAAATTCCGCAAAAAATAAATGCTACTGTATCTTATACACAAGGTTTAGATTTTCAGAAAATAAAAACATCTATTGCTGATAATTTGATTGGCTTAGGTTTTAACGAAGCAATGTCAAACTCACTAGTTTCCTCTGAAGGGGTTCTCAAAACAAAAGCTGTGTCAGAAGATAGTCTTGTAATGCCTGAAAATCCATTAAGTAGTGAGTTAAATTCACTCAGGCCAAATTTGATGTACAATGCTTTGGAGGCGGCTAGATATAATTTAAACCGGAAACAGAATAATTTAAAAATCTTTGAAATAGGAAAAGGATATATTTTGAATGAAGGCAAATACGCTGAAACAAGATATTTATCAATTATTACATCTGGTTCAGTTTATTCAGAAAGCTGGATGAATAAAACAGAAGAGGCTGATTTTTATTTTGCAAAAGGAATTCTAGATAGTATTCTTTCCAGGTTTGGGTTAAATGACCAGTCTAAATTCAAAATTGAAGAGAATACCGATTATGCCTTTTCTTATGGTGTGAATTACAATTGGAGAAAAAACAATTTAGCATTTTGTGGTTCAATTAATAACAACCTTTTAAACGAGTTTGATATTAAAACGCCACTTTATTTTGCTCAATTGAACCTGGACTTATTATATGATTTGGTAAAAAATCAAAAAGTAGTTGTTTCTGAACTTCCAAAATACCCTGAGGTAAAAAGAGACCTAGCTTTATTAGTAAACAAAGGATTGTCGTTTGATGAATTAAAAAAATCAGCATTACAAACAGATAATAAGCTATTGAAGAGTGTAAACCTTTTTGATGTTTACGAAGGCAAAAATTTACCTGAAGGCAAAAAGTCTTATGGACTCTCTTTTGTTTTGAGAGATGAAAACAAAACGCTTACAGATAAAGATGTTGAGAAGGTTATTGATAGAATCTACTCTAATTTCAAAGCTCAATTTGCAGCAGAATTGCGGTAACCATTAAGTTAATCTGTTTCATTTTAACAGAAGCTAGACTTTTTCATTAATAAAGAACAGAATATTTCCCATAAATACAAAAGTTTAAAACAAAAAAAAGCCCTCAGATTTCTCTGAGGGCTTTTTTTATGAAATAATATATACTTTATATTATTTGGAAATGATAACCTTCTTCATTCCAACATAATTTGAAGTATTAACTTTTAGGAAATAAATCCCATTAGTTGATTCATTAAAATCAATTGCTTGATTAACTTGGTTTGTGTGATATCTCCAAGTTTTTAAAACCTGACCTGTAATGTTTAAAAGTGAAACTTCAACATTGTCAGTTTTTGGAATTCCAAAATCTAAGTAGAAATTTCCATTAGAAGGGTTAGGAGAAACAACAAAGTAATTTGGTTGATTTCCTTCAGTTAAACCAACTGATTCACATTCCCAACAAGACTCCCAGCAAACATCACCCATATTAGTATCTGCTACAATAGCCAAGACTCTATTAGTAAAGCTACCTACAGTTTCAGTACATGATAATGAAGGGTCTAAAGATTCTTCAGTTTGCCATCCATTTAAAGTGTATTTAAATTGAACTGTATCACCAATCGGTAATGTAATAGTTACATCCCAAATACTATCACCATCTGCGTCACTTAAGGGATTACATTTTCCACACCATCCATTAAATTCACCATTAACGTAAGCATTGGTAAAGGTATCTGGATATTGACTTAAATCGACTGCAAACCTTATTTGAGCAACTGTTGGCGTGCCTGTACAAGCAGCACAAGAGCCCCAACATAATTCAGGTAAAGTAGTATCACCATTTAATCTTAAAATTCTATTGGTAAAACCACCTGTAGTTTTAGTACAAGATTCGCCACCTAAGAATTTTTCATCATCATCCCAACCATCAACAGTATATTTAAATTCTAGTGAATCCTGAGGTAGATTAATAGTTAATTCCCAAACACCATCATTGTTAACATCTGTCATTGGATTACATTTTCCACACCAACCATTAAAGTCACCATTAACATAAGCGGTGTCAAAAGGTGATGTGTAATCATTCATATCAACTTTAAATGTAATGTCGGTACCTGTTTGGGTTCCTGTACAAGCAGCACAAGATGCCCAACAAACAACTGGTAATGTAATATCACCACTTGCAATTAAAAACCTATTGGTAAAACCACCAACTGTTTTAGTACAAGGCTCACCACCAGCAAATTTTTCATCATCAGTCCAACCATCAACAGTAAATTTATATTCAATTGAATCTATTGCCAAAGGCAATGTTAATTCCCATACACCGTCACTATTTGCGTCTGTCATTGGGTTACAAGTACCACACCAACCATTAAATGTACCATTTAAATGAACAGTTGTAAAAGAACCTGTGTAATCATTCATATCCACTTGAAAAGTGATGTTTTTTGTTGAAGGTCCAACAGGACTTCCAGAACAAACTGAGCATGATTGCCAGCAAACTGCTGGGGTAGTGGTATCACCTGTTAATACAATAAACCTATTGGTAAATCCACTTGTAGTTTTTGTACAAGTAGAACCAGCTGTTAAAGACTCATCAATAGTTCCACCATCTAGAACAAATTTATATTCTAAGGAGTCGTTGATTGTTTGAATAGTAACCTCATAAATTGAATCATTATTTGCATCTGTCATTGCGTTACAAGTGCCACACCAATTGTTAAAGGTACCAAATACACCAACCGAACTGTAAGCAGATCCAGTATAATCAGAAAGATCTACTTGGAAAGTTACATTATAAATTGTTGGTGGAGCAACTGTTGGTCCTCCCATAAATACATCATCAATGTAATACGTTTTAGCTGGTGTTGCAGCAGCAACATTAAAATCATAGAATACAGTTAATAACTCATAGCTTTGATTTGTATCAAGCGCTGGAGTTTGGAAAACATTATTGTTAAAATCAAAATATAAAGTATCCCAACCACCTGCAACTTGAGTAGTTGCTTCGGTTTCAACAGAGATAGAGCCGACTATACTATTCTCAGCTTTCAATCTTACTTGAATACCTGCATCTGGAGACCAAATAACAGCACTCATAGTTGTGTTACCTGATCCAAAAGGAATGGGGTTAGCAAAACCAGAAGGCGTGCCTAATGAAGTACCTGCCCAAGGTTGAGATGCTGATGTTTTAGTTGTTGATAAAACATAATTTGAAGGATTCATTGGATCAACAACCCACATAGAAAAATTACCATTGTAATCAGTTACAGAATAATTAACATTTGCTGTATCATCCCAAGTTATAGGTAAGTCTATTTGCGCTTTTGCAGGTGGAGGCGGAACTGAGCTTGCAACAAACTGTAAACTATCCAAATAATAAGTTTTAGCATTTTGGTTCCCAAAATCATAAAATATTACTGTTTTCGTGTACGAAACACCTGTAGGTGTATTATTTGATGCAATAGGATTGTTAAAGTCGAAATCGATAACTTCCCAAGCATTTGCTGAAGTTGTAGTCATGTCAACTTCCATAAATTGAGTATTTGGAGCAGCTGTATTGTCTTCTACCTTAAGTTTAACAGTAATACCGCTATCAGGAGAATAAATATGAGCCCTAAGAGTATTGGAGCCTTGTCCAAATGGAATAGGATTAGCCAACCCACTAGCAGTGCTAAGTGTAGTACCTTGCCATGGCTGCCCACTTAATGACTTGGTAGTCATAAGGACAGTATTGGTTGCATTTGTTGGGTCTGCAGAAAGCATAGAGGCAGTGCCATCAAAATCAGCAACAGTGTAATCTACGTTAGCCGAATCGTCCCATGTTATAGGCAGATCAATTTGTGCTTTTACAGGTGGTGGTGGAGGTGTTGTTGAACACGATGCAAGAAAAGGTAAAGTATCATTACCTGCAGCTGGAATAAGTTGCCAATTTCCAGGTGAACTTGCTTTACTCCATAAAACATTAAAAATCACTTCTGTCGGAGGAGTAGTCCATGAAAGATTTCTTGAATACTCTCCAGGAACTGTTGTGTCTATTGCTGAAATAGCACCACCCGAACCACCTGCAACAATTAAATCATCGATTGGATCTGCATTGGCAGAAGAAATCGTAAACTTCATAGTTGTTGGATCTAAATTACTTACAGTAAGGTTAGCTTCTGATAATACTTCAGCAGGATTTCCAAAATGAAAAACTTGCGTATTGCAATATGGAGATGTTGCTGTAGGTGGCGGGGTGCCAACACAAGCTGCACAAGACTCCCAACAAACTGTTGGAACATTAACATTATTGCCACCAAAAACTAAAAGTCTATTTGTGTTTGGCCCAACTGTTTTCGTGCAAGGTTCACCACCTGCAAACATTTCTTGTGCATTCCAACCATCTAAGGTAAACTTATATTCTATTGAATCATTTGCTGGTAAGGTAATTGTTCCTTGCCAAATTCCACCGCCTTGATCGGTTAATGGATTTGTAGTTCCATTCCATCCGTTAAAAGAGCCATTAACATAAGCTGTTGTAAATGATCCAGTATATTGTGATAAATCAACTGATAAAGTAATATCAACTGTTGAAGGACCCGCAGGACAAACTGTATCTGTTGCGCAGGTTTCATAACAAAATAGAAGGGTTGTGTCAGACATAATTGCAGGCAAGGTGCGGTCATTAAAACTATTTGGATCGCCACAAGGCAAGCCAGCTAAATTTTCTTTTGCAGCCCATGAAGTGGTACTACCATTTGTGAAAATATAATTCCCTGAAAAACCTTCGTTTCTTACTACTGTAATTTCCCAAATACCATCGTTATTAGCATCTGTTAAAGGATTGTCCCCAGGTACACCAAAACTAGCTCCACCTGCAAGGAAAATACCTGTTGGGTCAACTGTTATGCTTGCTGTATTTACCATAAACGTAATATCTACTGTTGGAGGAGGTACAACTAGACTACATGTGTCAATAAAAGCAAGTGTATCACTTCCAGAACCTGGCACGAGTTGCCAGTTTGATGTAGTACTAACTTTACTCCAAATTACATTAAAATCAGCATTAACAGGAGCAGAAGCCCAAGATAATGTTCTACTTAATTCTCCAGGTACTGAATTATCTATGCCTGAAATAGTAGCGCCTGAACCACCAGCTATAATAAGGTCATCTACTGCGTCTGAGTTAGCAGAAGAAATAATTACCTTCATCGAATTAGGATCTATATTTCCAACTGAAAGTAATATTGAAGAGGAAACTTGGGTAGTATCACCAAAGTTGAAAACCTGTGTATTACAATATTTAGAAGTCTGTGCGGTAGGAGCAGGTGTTCCTGAACAATTTGCTGTAAAAGGAATTGAGATGTTATTAGGACTTAACTGCCAATTTCCACCCATACTAACCTTACTCCAAAGAATCTGTAAACTAACTGAAGCTGGAGGGCTTGTAAAAATTAGTGTTTTACTATATTTTCCTGGAGAAATTGTATCAAAACCAGCTGCAAAACCTGGGATGATTAAATCATCAACGGGGTCCATATTAGCCGATTCTATAGTAACCTTCATAGTGTTACCTGTATCATGTTCAACAGTTAAAAAGACTGATGAAGCAGTTTGTGTAGTGTCTCCCAGATGAAACACTTCCGTGTTACAATATGGTGACATTTGGGCCGAAGCTAAAAAGCTAATTGAGACCAAAAGCAGTAAAAAGTAAATTTTTTTCATAAATAACTATTTGATATTTGGGGGCTAATATACTATTAATTTTAATTAAAGTAAAAATTACTATAAGATTATGGTAAAAGTTACCATAACTTAATTTTTTTTCTAAATTTGGAGTAGATAATTATGGAAAGAAAATCAGGAGAACATTACGGATATAACTATAATATACCACTTGACGAATTTTTTCAATTTGGAATTTCTGTGGATTGCGTGATTTTTGGTCATCAAAACGGAAAGGTAAAGGTGATGTTAATTAAAAGAGGCGCTGAGCCCTACAAAGGCGATTGGGCACTACCAGGAGATTTAGTTTATCCTAAGGAAGAAATTGATGCAGCTGCAAAAAGAGTTTTAGGTGAGTTAACTGGCCTAAATAATATTTTTATGGAACAAATAAGAGCTTTCGGAAGTGTTGAAAGGCACAGTTTAGGAAGGGTTGTTACTGTTGGTTATTTTTCATTAATAGAGCTTGATGACTATAATCCTAAGGCCATGAATTGGGCTAAGGATGTTACTTGGGTTGAAATTAATAAGTTACCAAATCTTGCTTTTGATCATACTGACATCTTTAATGAAGCGAGGTTTCTGTTAAGAGAAAGTCTTAAGAAAACGGAACCTCAAGGTTTTGAATTGCTGCCTGAAAAATTCACTTTATTGCAGTATTTACAAATGACAGAGTATGTTTTAGGAGAAAGAATTGATAAAGCAAACTTTAGAAAGAAAGTTCTGGCATCAGATTTTATTCAGCCTTTAAACGAAATGCAGAGAAATGTAAATCATCGCCCAGCAAAATTATTTTCAGTTAAAAAAACATCAAACTAAATCTATTATGATAAAATGTAATTCTATAAAGTTTAGTCTAATCATAATTACCACCATTTTAAACATTAATTTATTTGCTCAAGTAATTCCTGTAAAAGTTGAACAAAATGAAAACGGATATTATTTAACTAGGGGAGGCGAACCTTATTATGTAAATGGTGCTGGAGGAAGTTCAAATTTACAAGAGGTTTTGGATGCGGGTGGTAACTCCATCAGAACTTGGAGTGCTGAAGAAGCAGGAAAAGTACTAGATAAAGCTCATGAAATGGGTTTATCTGTAATGTTTGGCTTATGGGTTGGACATGAAAGGCATGGTTTTAATTATGATGATGAAATTGCTGTAAAAAAGCAGCTAGATAGATTTACTCAGATTGTAAAGCAATATAAAGACCATCCCGCAATTTTACTTTGGGGAATTGGCAATGAGGTCGATCTATTTTATTCAAATACCAAGGTGTGGTATGCAATTCAAGACATAGCAAAAATGGTTCATGAACTAGACCCAAACCATCCAACCACCACGGTAACTGCAGGTTTAGACCCGGCAGAAGTAAAGCTAATTATGGAAAGGTGTCCTGATTTAGATATTTATTCGTGCAATACTTATGGTGAAATTGACCAAGTGCCTGAAAATATAAAAACATACGGTTGGGATGGCCCTTTTATGATTACAGAGTGGGGTCCAACAGGACATTGGGAGGTAGAAAAAACCAAATGGGGAATTCCGCTTGAGCAAACTAGTAAAGAAAAAGCTGAAGTTTATACTCAAAGATATACTGAATACATTTGGAATTATAAAGAAAGATGCGTTGGCTCTTATGTATTTCTTTGGGGCCAAAAACAAGAAACCACTAGTACTTGGTATGGCGTTTTCACAAAAGGTGGTGAAAAAACAGAAACATATGATGCCATACAAAAAGTTTGGTCAGGAAAAATGGACGATATAACTGCTCCAAGGCTGGATAGTGTATTACTTGATGGGATGCAAGCTAAAGAAAGTGTTTACCTAAAAGCTTCAGAAAAATATTCTGCCAAAGCATTTGTTGAAGAATTTGGTCACGATACTAAATATATATGGGAAGTTGTACCTGAAAGTGATGACATTAAAGCAGGAGGTGATTTAGAATCTGAGCCAGAGGCAATGTTTACATTGGTTAAAAAAGTTAAAGGAAATACAGCAGAAATTAAAGCGCCAAACAAAGAAGGTGCTTATAGGTTGTTTTTTTACGCAAAAAATGAAGCAGATAAAGTGGCTTATGCAAATATTCCATTTTATGTTTTGCCAAACCCTGAAGCTGAGCTAGCTAAACCTGTTAAGTTTAAAAAACAGAAACTAGATGCTTCTTATTATTAATAATTTAAATTATTTTTTTTTCTCAATTTATGATCGGCACATTGAAAATTAGATTCTTTTCAAGAATAGGAGAGTTATCTTTTAATGATAGCCAATTATTTGTTTTTAAAGGTTGATTTCCTTTTGATATTCAATATTTCATGAGTTTGAAAATCTTTAATCAATATTAATTTTTTCTATATGGATAATATTTACCTAAAATTAAAAATGGTTGGAAAACTAGCTTTTGCCTCTGCAGCTTTAGCTCTTTCACCTGTTTTTACCAAAGGTCAAGCTTCCAGTAGTGTAATCGAGAATACCGAAAAATTAAAATCTGTCTCCAAAGTAGGTGCATTTCCCAAAAATGCGCCAGATGGATTGTATAATTTTAGTGCTACCGGATCCTACAGGTTTTTTGGAACCTTTACTCAAATGAAAAACCCCTACATAGCTTTTGATGGGGAAGTTCCTTCTTATACAAAACCCAGATCTTTGTTTATTGGAGACGATAGCCAATTGCCAAACTTTTCGTTAAATTTTTCTGGTAGGCCTGCTCCTAATGCATTTTGGAACTTTGATTTATATGCATTCCAGTTTATGGAAGGTAATGTAAATCCAACTTATGGAAGTCAAATTCCTGCAGAACAGAGACCTACTATTTACAACCCAATGCTTACCACCACAAAACCTGGGCAATCAATGGGATTGTTATTAGGTATTTCTACCAATGCAGGTATTTCCACAGATTATGGAAATATTGGTGTAACCTTAGGAGGTACCCAATGGGTAAGCTTAAGTGATTTAACACTTGCTGCGTTTAGAGGCTACAACAGATTTATGCTTTTTGAAAGAAACCCATGGGATCCTGTTACAGCTCATATTGAGGATAGATACAATACCTTTTATGGCCAAGGAAACATTAATCAGGATACAAGGTGGGGTGAAAGAGCCTTCAATGGATTTACAATTAGGGCAAATGATTTACCTGGCGGCCTAGATTTAATTGGAATGGTTGGTAAAACCGAATTAAATGGAGGCTTTTCTTCACTTCCAAATACATCTTATGGAGGTAAAATTGGTAAAGTATGGGGTGGTAATTTAATGACTTATATAAATACAATTAATACCCGAGTTTTTGTTGATAGTTTGAGCACCCTCGAAGTTCAGTCAAATATTATTACTGGACAAATTAAATATGATTACAAAAAATTTGGCATTGATGCTGAAATTGGTGCAGGACGATATATATCTCCCATTCATGATTTAAATTGGGGCGAAGCTATAAACTTGAAATTCAGGTTTCCTTTCGTATCTGAAAAAATTCCCGCAGAACTGCAGGTTTATCGTGTTCATCCAAACGTAATTAATAGTAATGCAATTTATTGGAATACTTCAATTCAAGAGTATACTTCAAATGATATTCCTGCAGGAAGTGTTGGTAGCTCTGCAGTGCTTAGGCCATTTGCAAGTCCAATTGTTCCAATTGGCTTAATGACCAACAACCGCCAAGGAATCAATATTAATTTAGAACGTCAATTTGGGGACTTTAAATTATCTGTTGCCAATGGAATTGCAGAGGAATTGGAAGCTATTAGTAACTTAATAACTTTTGGCCATCCTGTCAATCAATTAACAAGGTCTAGATTTTGGAGGTGGGATTTCCCTGCAGGAGTAGGCCCTTACGGGCGGCAGTCTGATATTTTTAGAGATACCTACGAAACCATGCGTTTAACTGATGACAGCCTTGGGGTTTTATTAAATACTAAAAAGTTTAATGTACTTGAGATACAAGGAAAATGGAAAACCAAACTTTTTCATAGAGATTTATACGTAAATCTTTTAAACAGGTATTCCTCAGTTCAAAAAAACATGTCTTTTACAACTGTTTTTTCTGAAGAAGCCTATCTAAGACATTATAGCAATGAATTAGAAATGTATTACCAATTATCTAGTAGACTTATGCTAACTACGTATTTAGGTTACGAAAGAGTTTTGGGTAATTATGATACTGAATTAGCTTTAGAAACCGGAAAACCAAGAGACCAACAAGGAACGGGAATAGGTTTTGGTTTTGATATAGACCTTGGAAGAAATGCAGGTTTATATATGAGACATAGATTTTTTGCATTTGAAGATAGAAGTTTTACAAAAGATCAATTCCGAGGACAAGAAACATTATTAGAAATTAAAGTAGCATTCTGATGAAAAAGATATTAATATTAATAATAGCAATAGCATTAACTCAAACAAGTTTTGGGCAATCAAAAGGAAAAAGAATTTGGCTTTCAGGCGCAGCAAGAAATGTTTTATTCTTCGATCAATATGAAGGACTAAACGGCGCAGATACTATGACAGCACCAAGGTTAAACTCTGGCCATACGATGGTAGATTTAGCTGCAAATATTCAACCCAATAGTTCCACTTTTATTCATGGAATGGTAAGAATTAGAAACGATTATGGAGGATTTTGGGGAGCAGGTGTAACTTTTGATGTTCGGCAAATGTATTTGAAAGGTATTATAGCAAATACCGTACGTTATCAAATAGGAGATATTAATTATAAGTTAACCCCATATACTTTAACAAATCCTAAACATGATTTAGATGATATATTTCTAGATTATTCAAATGTTTTTACTGAAGTAATAGATTATGATTTATTCTATGATTTTAATAATGCTTGGAGGCAACAGGGAGCAGCAATAGATTTTGGTCTAGAATTCTCTAAATATGTATCTGAGGTAAAATTTAATGGTTTTATTTCACGTCAAAATCCATCAAATTTCTCAACAATAAATGATCGGTTATTAGCCGGTGGAAACATTACGATGGTGCAAAGTAAATATGCCGAATTTGGAGTAAACTATATTAACATGTTTGATTTATTAGGTACGGCAGATGATAGTATGCAGCTTCAAAATCCAGTTTTAACCGGAACATTTAATTTAAAAATGGATGAAGAAGATTATAGGGCAGAGTTATTTGGAGAGTTTGGTAATTCAAAAACAATTGTAAACAACGATACTTTAGCACCAGATATTTCAGATTATTTTTATGATATAGGTGCAAAGGGAACCTACAAGCCTATTGGAGCAAATATTCAGGTAAACTACAAAAATGTAGGTCCAAAATTTTTTAGTCCGGGTGCTCAAACAAGAAGGTTAGATTATGGTAGAGTTCCTCTTTCATACTCTAGGTATGGCAACACACAAGCAGTTAGGGCAATTGGCTTAATGGATTTGTTAAGAGATGCATCAATATATAATACAACTTTATCAACAGGATTAGGTTCTTTTAATCCATCTTATGGAAATGCAAATCCTTATGGAGATGCAACTCCAAACAGAAAAGGGGTAGTTGTAAAAGTTGGACAACAAGATGAAAAAGAAAGGTGGAATATCGATATTGAAACAGGCTCGTTATCAGAAATAATTGGACAAGGAACAACAAACCTTAGAAGCTTTAATTATTTTAATGCTAGAGTAGGCTTAAACGTTGATAAATTTTTGAGCAATTGGAAAAAATCAATTAATATTAATGCCTCTATTTGGAGTGAACAAACTACCCGAAATAGCAACTTCGAATTCGAAAAAGTTAATTTAAGTAACATGGCAATGGATGTAAACTTAGATTTTGAGTTTATTGAAAAAGGATTTTTATTGGCAGGTTATAGAAGTTTAAACTCAGAAGGTAATGAATATTTAGCTGATAGAAATGGCTATAATGAAGTAACTTTTTTTACTCCTTTTAATGCAAGCGTTACTGAAACATTATTAATGCTAGGAGGTAGGTTTGAGTTTTCAGAAAAATCTACACTGAGTTTAATTTGGTCAGATTACCAATCTAGTTTCCCAACAAATTTTAGGGAGTCCTACAGAATGAATAGTATGTCGATAATATTTAACATGAAATTTTAATACAATGAAAAAGATAATTATACCATTTGCAATTTTAGCCCTTACATTATTTGGTATTTCATGCGAAAGAGATAATGTTGAAGAGGAAGGCCCTCAATTGTTAGATTTATTTGCAGATTTTACTTTTGTTGAACCATTTAGTGTGGCTCAAAAATCAGCAGATTTCTCTTCAGGAGAAAAAATTACTTTCAATGCAAAGTTTAATAAACTAGCTAATTGGAATTTAACCATTACAGGATTGTCTTCAAATAGCAAAAAAATGTTTGAAGGAACAACAAATGAATTAAATGTAGATAATGCCTCTTGGGATGGTTCAACATCTCAAATACCAATATTTAAAGAAGAAGATTGTGTTGTTGATTTTTGGGTGTTAGAAGATTCTACACATTATTTTGATACCATTTCAATTACAGGAACAAAGATTAATGATGGATTTTTAATCGCTGATTTTGAATCAGGTCAACTAGATCCTGATTGGACAGGTTTTGTTCAAAGTGGCGCCAACATGAGTTTTGTTGTTTCTTCAGATACAACTGCTGCACAAGGGGATTTTTATTATGATATGGGTGGAGCTGTTGGATGGGATTATCTTATAGGTTTAATTGATTTTCCTGCTTCAGCTTATGATGTTCCTCACTATCCACTATCAGAAAATGCTAATAATGTATTTTTTAATGCCATGATTTATAATCCGCCTGGAATTACAAATGGCTTTTTTGTAGTGCAGTTTCAAGAGGATGATAACGGTAATGGTGTTTTTAACGCATCAAACGAAGATGGTTATCAGTTCAGTATAGGAGGACCTGATGGAATAGTAACCTTAAAACCAGGTTGGCAGTTAATTTCTGTACCATATTCTGAAATGGTAATTGATGGGCAAAATGGAAACAAGACTTTAAATCCTGATAAGGTAATACAAATGTCAATTCTATTTTTAGCAGATCCAACATCTGGGTATTCACAAGGGTATTTAGATTATGTAATTTTTACAGAAAATGGACCATTAAATCCTTAAATTATGAAAAAGTTAATTTTTGTTTTTGGGACTTTAATCATCATTACAAGTTGTGCCCAATTTAAAACTGCTACGCTTTTTGATAACCCTGCCGAAAATCCTGCACCAGCAAGCATAGGGAATTTTTATGGCTTAACCATTATGCAAGATGAGTTGAATGGAGATTTTTGGCATGAAGAAAACCCGGAATGTTATAAAGTTGAAAGGGTAAAAGGCGTTGGAGAAACAGGGGAGTATGCCATTAGAGTAACTTGGGATAAAGATAAAGGAGTTTGTGATTGGATTGGAATGGGCTGGGGCTGGAATGGTTGGATGGCCAAGGATATGCAAACTATTATCGATTCGGCAGCTTTAAGTTTTAAGGTTAAACCGGTAGTAGGCGAGTTTGGTAATTTACCAATTGCTGTTTCTTTTGAAGATTATAGTGAAAAAGGAGCATGGTTAGGGTTTAATCAAAACTGTGTGGTTAAAGAAAAATCTGCAAATGGGTGGACTCAAATAGAAATGCCAATGAGCGAGTTTAATTGGAGAGAGCAAGGAGCAAATCCAGCAAACTTGAAACAATTAATAATGCAACTTGAAGCCACAGGTGATTTTTACTTTGATGACGTAAAAATTGTGGAAAGAATAGGTGGCTTTAAAAAGAGAATTAATGCTGAATATTATGAAAATGCTATAGTAAATATTGGTAGCATTTTGGAAGAAAAGGAATGGAGCAATGCCGTTAATTTTGATTTAGATGGAAATAAAATTAAAGTTTTTGCCTCAAATAACTCACTATATCTTGCAGGAACTATAAAAGACAATACGCCTTTGCAAAATTCTAAAATTGGAAATGAATTATGGGATGGTGATGCAATAGAAGTTTGCATGAGATCTATGCCAGGTGCAAAAACTGGCAGTGTTAGATTATCAACTGCAGATGTTCATACGATATTTTCTATGAGTGAAACTCCAAAATCATGGATTTACAATAAAGATGAGGTTTTGAGTAATTTTAATTTAGCTACTTCAAAAACAAAAACAGGATATTCATTTGAGTTAGAAATTCCACTTGCTGAATTTGGAATCGATAAGCTGTTTTTAGGAAATGTTTATTCTTTTGAAATAGCCATTGATAAAGGAACAAAGGAAGGAAGAACTTCCCAAGTTAGATGGAATGCAGAAGATAATCCAGATTTTTATACCAACCCTTCATCTTGGGGAGAAATAGTATTTGTTAAGCCAATAGAAGAATTATCAAAATTAGAGTAGCTCATTGAATATAAGGACAACAGCTAGCCTATTATTAGTTTTTTTATTTCAAAGGGTTATGCTTTTGCTCTTCCTATTGAAAATAAATTGGTTATTGATCCTGGTAAATTTTAGGCTACGGTTACTAACCGAAAATTGAGTTTTGAATCAAAATAAAAATTATGAAAAATTTACTTTTTTTACTTGGAATAGTTTTAACAATAGCAATGTTCTCCAGCTGCGAGCAATCAGAGCCCTCTGTAGAAGCAGTAAGAATTGAAGACAGTATTGTATTTTCTGGGTTTAACTGGAAAATTAAAAGCAGCGAAGAACCTGTTGGACCTGGTTATAATAAGTTTTCGAATAGAACTGAAGATATATGGGTAGATAGCAAAGGAAGGTTGCATATGAAAATTGCGAATCACAGTTCAAATTGGTATAGTACTGAAGTAATTACCGATGAATTAGTTGGCTATGGAACTTATACTTTTACTGTTTTAGGAGACTTAAAAAATATCCCTACAAATGTGGTTTTAGGCTTATTTACTTGGGATACTGAAACATTTCAGACCGACGCCAATAGTGAAGTGGATATTGAATTCTCATACTGGGGAAATGATACTTTATCATCTTCCTTAACCTATTCTGTTCAACCTGTTTCTTTTGGGGCTTATAATGCAGAGCGTACTAGTCACCCTCAATTTGATGGAGAAATATTAAATGGCAAAACCACTCATAGTTTTACTTGGACAGCTGACTTAATTTCATGGGAAAGTTTTGAGGGAGGGGCTGATAACCTTGGAGATAAAATAGCTTCTTGGAGTTTTGACAATAATAATCCTGGAAAAGCAAAAGTGGAAGGACAAAATAGATCAGACAAAGTTGTAATCCCTGTTCCTGGTGATAATACTAATATTAGAATTAATTTGTGGATTGGCGATTGGGAAGGTCAATCACCATTAGGATTTTATCCTTTAGACTCACAAGAACGAGAAATTATTATTGAATCAGTTTCTTATGAGCCTTTGAACTAATCTCAAAAAAAATAATTTTAAAAGGGAGCACTTGCTCCCTTTTTTTTTAATTAAAATCAACATTCTTTATTAATTGCGGCAAAAAGAGTGCCCTCGAAAGCATTTTATTAATCAGATAATTTGATTTTTTAGGAACCTAATAAATGAAATAAATTTAGGTTATTACCAAAAAAAAGTGGGCGTTAAGCCCACTTTCCTAATCTAAATTACCAAACTATGAAAAAGGTGATTTAGGTGTTTATTTTACCAATTGTTTTTCTAATTCTTCTAATGATTTTCCTTTAGTTTCGGGTACTTTTAGTGCAATAAAAACTAAACCTACAACTGCAAATAAGCCATAAATTAAAAAGGTTTTTGAACTACCTATGGTAGAAAGTTCCCATGGAAACACAAATTGAACTCCGGCACTAACTCCTGAGTTTACAAATCCTACAAAAGAAATTGCAACTCCCCTAATTTTTAAAGGAAATAACTCTGAAAAAAGCACCCACATAACTGGGCCTAATGATATAGCGAAACAAGCCACAAAACCTAAAATACCTATTAAAATAAGTAAAGGATTCATTGTAATTGCAGCAGTAATTACTTCAGATTCATATTGTTTAGCTTTAATTTCTCCTAAAATTTCTTTGCATGCATTTTTATATTCCACATCATTTGAAAAGGGCATACCAACTAAGGGAGATAATTGTTCTTGAACACCTTTATCGCTAATCAATTCTAATTTTTCTTGGGTTAAAGAAAATGTAGCTGAATTAAAACCATAAGAAAGAAGACCCATAAAAATTGCAATTCCGCCAACCCCAATTAACAATAATGGTTTTCTACCCAATTTGTCAATTAATAACATGGCTATTATGGTGAACACCAAATTTGTAAGACCAACCAAAATTGCTTGAATAAAAGATGCATCTGTGCCAATTCCTGATTGTTCAAAAATCATTGGAGCATAAAAGAAAACTGAATTTATACCTGTTATTTGTTGTAAAACTCCTATTACAACTCCTATTGTTAAAACTAAAGAAAATGCAGGTTTAAAAATTTCAAAAACCGAAGCTTTTTCTTTCTTTTCATCTTTTTGTAAATTTTCTTGAACAGCTTTTATGTCAGCAAGAGCTTCTTCTTGAGACCTAAACCTACACATCACCTCATAGGCTTCTTTGTCTTGTTTTTTCATTAAAAGCCATCTTGGACTTCTAGGTACCAAATACAATCCGAAAAAGTAAAGCACTGCAGGAACCGCCTCAATACCTAGCATCCAACGCCAATTATTTTCTTTTATGCCAAGTGCTTCAACCCATCCTAAATCAGAATCTGCCAATGAAAGAATATAAAAGTTTGAGAAAAATGCTAATGAAATCCCTAAAACAATATTTAGTTGGTTAAAAGAAACAAGTTTTCCTCTTTGTTCTGGTGGGGCAATTTCTGCAATATACATGGGTGCAAGAATTAATGAAGCGCCAACTCCAATACCACCAAGCATTCTAAAAATTAAAAAGAGTGTGAAATTTGGCGCCATTGCAGAACCAATAGCCGAAATGAAAAAGATTATAGCGCATAACCTGAGCAAAGCCTTTCTGCCATATTTATCACTTAAAGGCCCAGCAACTATCATAGCAAGAGCTGCAATTATGGTTAATGAGCTTACCGAAAACCCTAATTCTAGATCGGTTAGATTAAAATCAATCTGAACAAATTTGTTTACACCTGAAATTACAGAAGCATCAAATCCCATTAACAATCCACCTAGCGCCACAATGGTTGCCACTATTACTATAAAGCGATTATTTATTTTCATTTATTTAAGAATTCAGTTTTCTCAAATATAATTTTTTTTACCTTATGGTAGAAAATACCATAAATAGATTTTTAGTCGCTTTTTAAGTAGAATTTGAACAATAATATTTGCAGTTTATATAAAGTGAATTAAGTTTAAAGAAATATTGAACTCTATATTAAAAGAGATTTCTAAAACAATTTTAGACCTTGACATAAAATGAAAGATTGATATTAAGTTACCTTAAAACTTGATGAATAATAGTTATTCAACATAAAGTTTTTTGCTAATTAATTCATTGTTAACGATTATTGAAATCATATAAACTCCTTTCGGAATTCCATTATTAAATTCTAAAGAAATAATACTCTTGGTAGGTAACTCAATAAGTGTAATATCTGTAATGAATTTTTTTCCGTATAAATCATTCATAAATAGTTCCATCTCTTCACTTTTAAAACCCGGAATTTCAATATTTACCTTATTATCTTTAAGTGGATTTGGGTAGAGTATAACTTCTTGGAGGTTGTCTTCCTCAATTTCAGAAACTACCGAAATTGGATCATAAGTAGTTGTTTTTCCATCAAAGTCGGTTTGTTTTAGTCTGTAATAGCAAATACCTTTACAAGTAGAATTGTCGGTTGCCTCATATACTTGTTGCACATTTGTTGTTCCTGCTCCTTTTATTGTTTTTAATATCGAAAACTCTTCATTTTGTGTAGCTTTTTCAATTGTAAAAAAATCATTATTTATTTCAGAAGCTGTTACCCAAAATAAATCTACATAGTCACCAGAACTTTCTCCTTCAAAAGTTACCAATTCTACTGGCAAGGGGGTTTGAAGGGTGTAGGTGAATGTAACTCTATTGCCGCCGCCATTTTCATAATAGTCTAAAACCAAGTCATAAGTTCCATTTAAGGTAACAGTATTATTATTAGTTCGATATCCATGGTTTGACCAATCTGTAATGAGATAAGTTGAACCTCCATCTAAACTAAGCCTTACTCCATCGTCGGCTCCAATTGTAAATTCATAAATACCATGAGTAAAAAATTTCCGCATTTTATAGCGCACAGTAAAGGTTTCAGAAACTACAGGGCATCCATTTATGGGAATATTGGTGTTGTTGCCCCCAAAATTTTGATCAAACCTTTCAGATTCTGTTGTTGTTCCTTTGTAATCTGCCGAGTTAAAGTTGTTGGCTCCATCATAAACATAACCTAACCATTCTTCGTTTCCAAAAACATTTGGATCGCCTGGTGCATTACTATTAGCAATCGAAACTGTATTTGAATAAGCTGAATCTGTTCCATTGGTAACTTTTCTGCGATAATATCTAGTTATGCCCAAAGCAAAACCTGAGGGTGGATCATATGCAGATCCTGTTTCGCCTGAAATAGATGTAAATGTGCTATTATCTGAAGATATTTCCCATTGATAATTTATTGAACCTCCTGAACAAAAACCACCATCAGAAATATTTACAATTGGATCAGGGTCAACAGCTCCAGTTGTTGAACAATAAATTTGGCTTTCTCCAATAACCCCTGGGGCAGAACCCCCTATTCCATTAACTACGTAATTAAAACTAACTTGCTCATCACCAGAGGCCTCGTAATATTCTAAAACCAAATCATATGGAGTTCCCCCATTTCCATTTAAAAAAAATGTTTTATTAAAGGTTTTGTAGGCTTGAGCTCTCCATTCATTAATAATAAAAGTACTTCCACCATCAATACTTAACCTAACTCCGTCATCTCCTCCTATGGTAAAAGTATATTCACCACAAGCAAACACTTTCTGCATTTTAAACCGCACTGAAAAGTTATTTGGTGTAAAATTACAATCTGAAGTAATTACATTACCGTTTCCGAAACTTGTGTTGAAAGTTTCAGATTCTGTTATAAAACCTGCATAATTTGCTGTATTAAAGTTATTTTGAGCTTGGTAAACATATCCAATCCAACTTCCATTTCCGTATGAAACTTCATCACCTGTAGAGCCACATTGGGCTTTTACATTGGTTAAACCAAAAGCTAAAAGAAATGAGAGGAGTAATAATTTTTTCATAATATTAATTCACAGCCTTTGTACGGTAAAATAGGGTTTTGTGTTTCGAAATATTTATTATAAAAAAGGGCGAGATTGAATTTCAGCTATTTAGGTAGGGCTGAAAATTTTGTTACATTTTGGATTTAAAGAAACTCATTAAAAGTGTTTTCTGTTCATCAGATAAACTTGCTTCTGAATGAAGAATTGTATAGGATTCTAAAGGCATTTCTCCTTTTTCTAGCATTTCAACGCATTCTTCCATTTTGTGGTCTTTCTTTTTCTTCTCATAAGTTCCCCACTCCGAAAAATTTAAATGTTCTCTTCCTTCATCAACATGGTCTTTTAAAAACCAACCAACAGGTTGCATGTAAGCATATTTGGGGTAAACCGTTTCATCAGAGTGGCAATCATAGCAGGCGGTTTTAATTAAATTAAGGGTTTCATCTGCAACTTTTGCTTTGTAAAAAAAATCATTTCTTTCATCAACTGGCGGATTATCTGTATCTATTCCAAAAAATTGAATTCCAATAAATACTATTATTAGTATGTAAATAATTCGATTGAACATAATTTTTATTTGGCAACCAAAATCTAACCTTTTTAATTAATAACCAAATAAAAAATTAATTATTTTAATTGTTGTATAAACAATTATTATAGTGGTATGTTTGTATCCTGAATCTAAACACTAAAAACAAAAAGTTATGAAAAAATCAAATTTATTATTTATCGGATTAGGCTTATTTTTTGCCTCTTGCGGTGGCGGAGAAAATGCTGAAACAACAACTGAAGCAACTCCAGCAAAAGAAGAAATGGCAGCAGCAACTACTTATATGGTTAACACTGCTGAATCAAATATCAGATGGGAAGGCGGAACTTCAGGAGTTACTGTTTATTCTCACTTTGGAAACATTAAATTAAAAGAAGGAAAAGTTGAAGTAACTGGAGATAAATTAACTGGCGGAAGCTTTGTTGTTGATATGACAACAATCAACCCTAAAGATGAAGGTTATTCAGAAGAAAATACACCAGCTGATTTAGTAGGTCATTTATCTACAGGAGATTTCTTTTTAGTAGAAGAATACCCAACTGCAACTTTTAAAGTAACAGGTGCAGAAGGCGATAAAGTTATGGGTAACTTAACCATTAGAAATAAAACCAACCCAGAAACTATCATGGTTGAATCTATGACAATGGGAGAAGATGGTAAAATGACAGCTAAAGGTAAATTGGTTTTCGACAGACAAAAATATGATGTTAAATGGGCTCACTATTTAAAAGATGTTTTGTTAAAAGACGAAATTGAGTTACAAATTGAATTAGTAGCCAGCAAATAATTTTCATTTTAACTAAGTAAAAGCCCTTTCGATAATTTCGGAAGGGCTTTTTTATTTTAATAGGTTGTAGCAAAGTTTAACACCAACTTGAGGTAAAAACTCATTTTGCCTCCAGTATCCATCTTTTTTTGGCAAACCATTTAAGTTTACTAATTCGTTCCTAAAATACCTAACCCCAGCTAAAAGTCCGATTTCAAAATTTGTATTGTTTAAATTCTTGTAAATTCCTAAATTAAACCATGATGAAAACTTATAGTAAACATCATAAGTTCTTCTAGTTGTTCCATTATTTACAGTGCCTAATTCAAATCCAGTTTTAGAGTTTTTAATAAGTTTATGGTTGTATAACCCTAGTTGAAACCCAATCGGAATTCCAGTGGGTTTATTTGCAATTCCAGCAGGAAAAAAATAGTTGATTAAGTTATAATTTAAGCCATATACAAGCAAGCTATTTTTAAAAATTTTAGCAAACGAAGCTTCAAATGCAGTTGAGAATATATCTGTTCTTATGGCAAAACTTAATCCATTTAAATATTGGGTATCATATTTTACTTTTAAAATTGGGTTCAGATTTAAGGCGTAACTTATAGATAATCCGAGTAATGGCTGATTTAAATTTTTGCTATTACTTAAAAGCAGATTGCCAGATGAACGGCTTAAAAAACTTCGTTTAATGCTAGAATAGCCTATTAACAATTTAGAGTTTAATTGATGAAAACCGTTTTTTGATCTCCAAATAGGTATATCGGTATATAGCCCAATGCTTTTTACAAAATCTTCTTCTAATTGACTTTTAAATGCCTTATAGGGAAATGAAGTTAATTCTGAAGGTAATTTGTAACCTAATGAAATAACAGAAGTGTGAATTCCAAAATTCAATTTTTCTTTAGAAATTAAGTCAAATTCGACCAAAGCTCCATAACCTGAATTAAAATTACTTTTAGCTAAATTAGAATTTACAGACTTTTGAGCTTGCAATTCAATTCTATCGTAATGTAAGCCAATACCAAAGTTGTTATTGGTTAATGAATTGTTTGAGCTAAATGAAATTGATTGACTTTGGCAAAGTAACCCAAAAAGCAATAATTTAATTGTAAAAGCTATGCGAGCCATATTGACTAACTAATTTTTAACAACAATATTCTTTTTAATATCTAAAATTGGAATGGATATCAGATAAATACCAGATTCAACTTTTGGTATTTTTAGCATATTCTGTTTTATGCTTTGAACATTTACTAATTGACCTAAAGAATTGTAAATTTTTACTTCTTGTCCTGTTAGCTTTATTGAATTATTTTTAATGGTTATGCTTTCTCCAGATAATATGGGATTAGGAAAAATCTTTAACTCTTCATTGGGTTCAATATTTTGAGTGGAAACAGTTTTATCTAGAGTAAATTTCCACCGAGTATTTTTGCTAGGTGCACCTTGAAGGTATTCTAATTCTAGCGGCCATTCAGAAATAAATCCATCATGAATTTTTGGATTATCAGGGTCTTCAGTAAGATATACCGTTCTTGAAAAACCTAAATCGAAGCAATCCATTTGGTATTGAAAATATAAATAGGGTGCGTGACCTCTTATTGAACCTAAAAACCAATTGCTCGGATTGGTTACTATTTTCCCAAAATGGTAAATAATGGAATTGTCTTTTTCAGAAAAAATAATTTGAAAATTTACTGTATCGCCTTCATTTTCATTGAGGTTAGCATTTACCCATTCAAAAACGAGCTGTCTATTTCCCGGTTTGCCTTTGTATTGCAATAAAATTGGACTTTCGGTTGGTAAAGTTGTATCGTAATTCCAGGCTTGGTCGTTTAGCCACCAATCTAAGGCAATAGCTATACTATAAACTTGGGCGTTGCATCCTTTTTCTTGCATTACCATTGTTCCCATTCCGTAAACCCAATCAATTGAATCTATGGTAATATCTCCCCATTCAAGATTAAAACCTAATGGTATTCCTAATTTTAAATCAAAAGGGAAATACATAAGCGAGTCATCCCAAATAATTGATGCAGAATCTGGATCTAAAGGCAAGTATGCAGCTGTGTCAACATCAACTTGAATTCTGTGATAAACATCTTGACTTTTGGCTTTTACCGAAACTAAAAAAATAATAACCCATAAAAACTTAAAAAACCTTACTTGCATATTACCTTTTTTACTTGCAATTTATCTCCATTAATAACTTGCAAAACATAAAGCCCTTTTGGTAAATTTATTTGCATTGTTTGGTTATTAGCAATTTTGTTAAAAACAACCCTACCCATAACATCATAAATTTTAACCTCACTATTTAAATCTAAACCCTTAATACTAAAATTACCCTTGTTTGGGTTGGGGTAAACTATTAATTCATTTTGTATTCCTGCTAAATTACTTGAAGTACTAAGCACTCCTTGTTTAAAAATAAAAGTGGTACCAGGCGCAGGTTGATTATTTAGAATCTCATTTGGAGGAAATGGAGAACTCTTCGTAGTCCTTAAATAATATTGGCCGGAAGAGTCATAAACTGACCCGAAACGATGATTTGCCAATTGAGCGCAATCAAAATAAAAAGCCAAATCAAATGCTGGAAATCCAATTTCAGGGTTTGGTGCTCCAAAAGTTGTATCTATTCTTAACGAGTCCCAATTTAAAACATCAATTTCTCCAAACTGAAACTCAATATGATTGTCAAACTCAAAAAATTTGGTAATAATATTTATTTTATCGTTTTTGGAATAATTTGATGGTATGTTTTTTCCTTCTATTTTTAGAACTTTATTACCAAGTGAGCCTGATACTTCATACCTAACCTCCGCACCATTTAATCCATTATTAAAAGGTCTATTTCCAATACTAAATGCAAAAAACTCACCTAAAGGCGCTCCTATAAAACATTTATAAAATGAAAATCCAGATGGTCCTATATTTATGGAATCTTGTTTTTTGCTGTACCAATTAAAATTAAATGGAATTTGTAAGGTTGTATCTCCTTTTGTTATTCTCTTTGAATTTAAATGAATTAAAGTATCAAATGTTTCAGTTTTGGTGCTGAAAAATATCTCATTATTCTGACAAAATGCAAGATGGCAGGTAACAAGAAAAATAAATGAAATTAATATTTTACCAAATATCGACATGTGCATCCTCCTCCCATTTAAAAGCCCTAAAGTTCCCCAAAATACCAGGAAAATTATCATTCCAATTATGGGTTCTTCCAAATTCGTTTACACAAAGGAAATTTTGTCCTAAAAAACCTGGTTGTGTATAATTTGCCACAGGATAAATTGCTTCATGAAATACAATAGTATAAGGGTGAGTAAAGTCAGTAGCAATTGCCCTAATATTTTGCATTATTGTAGGATTCCCGCCAGAACCGTTTTTTTTATTCCAAAAACTTAATTGGTAATATTGATCGATGTAAGTATTTATTTGAAAATCATATTCCTTTTTAAATTTGGCTCCTGGATCTTTTTTTGAAAATAGCATTCCTTTAAAGCCAATACTTCCAATAATACCAAAATTATAAACCCATTTTGTTCCTGCCTTACGCACTAGACCATAATCATAGTCATCATAAACAGAATTATGAAATTTCGAATCCTCTCCACAGAGATTTACGGTTAGTCTCTTTGAGGCAAATGAGGTTTCTGCCTTAATTTCATCCTCTACCAAAAATAAATTTAAGAAAGTTAAGCTATCATTATAACTATAAATTGTATCAGCAATTCTTAATTCAAAATCTTCGCTCATTAAAATTTCTATGTAGGGGTCTTGAATTCTAGAAATTTCAATTTCATAATGATCGCTTGAAGGTTGTGCTAAAAGTGTGTTGTAATAACCTCGCAAAGATTTAAAGCTGGTAAAGTTTTCTATCCAATTATCTAATAAGTCTTCTCTTTTGTTAACCAAAGCATTAAATGTGTTTGAAAAAGCAGTAAAATTTGAGAAATGAAGCATACTTTGGTAAACACTAATGTTTGTAGTTGGTATATTATCTAAGGTATCTGCAAAACTTGTTTCGGCATTATTAAACCCTGTAGTATCATGGTCATCATCTCCACTTTTTAATATTTTCGAATAACTGATCTTTTGGGTTTCAGCCAAGTCACTGTTGGGGGGGGGTATGCAAAATTTCTTTTTTGCATGAAAGATATGCAACGCAAATAATTGCACTTGCAAAAACTAGAATGTGTTTTGTTTTCATAATTAAGTTTTTAAAATTTTTACTAACGTATAAACTTTAAGCGATAAAAGCAAATTTTTTTAACAGTAAGCCAGGTAGGCATGAAAATAATACTAAAAACTCAAATCATTTAACTCATTTTCATCCACCAAATTGGGTAATGTAATTTTAAGTCTTGGTTCTTTTTGCATGGCGCGTTTTATGGCAAAAATTGCTTCTTTGTTTCGGGCCCAACTTCTTCTTGCAATTCCGTTGTTTACATCCCAATGCAACATCATTTTTAAGCGTCTATCGCTATCTGCACTTCCATCTAGCACCATTCCGAAACCGCCGTTAATAACCTCTCCCCAGCCAACCCCACCACCATTGTGTATGCTTACCCAAGTTGCGCCTCTAAAACTATCGCCAATTACATTTTGTATGGCCATATCGGCTGTAAATTGCGAGCCATCGTAAATATTTGAGGTTTCTCTGTAAGGAGAATCTGTACCAGAAACATCGTGGTGGTCTCTACCTAAAATTACAGGGGCAGAAATTTCTCCAGATTTTATGGCGTTGTTAAAAGCTTCAGCAATTTTTATTCTTCCATCGGCATCAGCATATAAAATACGCGCCTGAGAGCCAACCACCATTTTGTTTTCGCCAGCAGCTTTTATCCATTGTATGTTGTCTTTCATTTGCTGTTGAATTTCGGTAGGAGACTCTTTCATCAACTCTTCTAAAACTTCGGCGGCAATTCTATCTGTAATTTCTAAATCTATTGGGTTGCTCGAGGCACAAACCCATCGAAAAGGCCCAAAACCATAATCAAAACACAAAGGGCCTAAAATATCTTGTACATAAGATGAATATTTAAAATCGCCATTTTCTTTTAAAATATCAGCTTCGGCTCGGCTGCTTTCCAATAAAAATGCATTTCCATAATCAAAAAAGTATGTTCCTTTTGCAGTGTGTTTGTTTATTGCAGTTACTTGTCGGCGTAAACTCTCTTGAACATATTTTTTAAATTCATCAGGATTGTTGGCCATCATATCGTTGGCTTCCTCATAGGTTAAACCAACAGGGTAATAACCTCCCGCCCAAGGGTTGTGCAATGAGGTTTGGTCTGAGCCAATATCAATATATACTCCGTTTTCGGCAAATGCTTCCCAAACATCAACTACATTGCCTTCAAAAGCTATTGAAACAACTTCTTTTTGATCTTGGGCTAATTTTACCCTTTCAACCAATTTATTTAAATCTGCAATAATTTCATCTACCCAACCTTGCTCATGACGTTTTCGTGCGGCTTTTGGATTAACTTCAGCAGTTACACTAACAACACCTGCAATATTTCCTGCTTTGGGCTGTGCGCCGCTCATGCCACCTAAACCTGCTGTTAAAAAAAGCTTTCCTGCCCGTTCATTGTCATTAAATCCAATTCTTCGCAAAGCATTCATTACTGTAATTGTGGTGCCATGAACAATGCCCTGCGGACCAATGTACATGTAGCTTCCTGCAGTCATTTGGCCATATTGGGTTACTCCAAGTGCATTAAACTTTTCCCAATCATCAGGTTTTGAGTAGTTGGGTATCATCATACCATTTGTAACTACAACTCTAGGTGCATCTTTATGAGAAGGAAACAAACCCATAGGGTGGCCGCTGTACATTGCCAAAGTTTGTTCTTCAGTCATTTCAGCCAAATATTGCATGGTTAAAAGGTATTGTGCCCAATTTTGAAAAACCGAACCATTTCCACCATAGGTAATTAACTCATGCGGATGCTGTGCTACTGCATAATCTAGGTTGTTGCTCAACATCATCATAATACCCGCAGCTTGCATGCACTTGTGTGGATAATCTGTTATTGAGCGCGCAGAAATTGGATATTTTGGGCGATATCGATGCATGTAAATTCTACCATAAGTTTTTAATTCTTCGGCAAACTCTTTGGCTAAAGTTTTATGAAATTTTGCAGGAAAGTATCTTAAGGCATTTCTTAAAGCAAGTTTTTTCTCATTTTCATTAAGAATTTCTTTACGCTTTGGAGCGTGATTAATATCAGAATCAATTGCTTTTGGTTCTGGTAAAAAATCAGGAATTCCTTGTAAAATTAGTTCTTTAAAATCTAGTGCTGCAGATGTTTCCATGTTCTTGTGTTTTCAGTGTAAACTTAACCGAAATTAGGTTGAAATAGTTTATGGTTTTGAAGGATTAATTATGCGTCCCTTCGATTTATCAAACCCGTAAGGACAATGCTTGCAACCGTTTTGGCAACAATAACCTCGTTTTCGCAGATACTTTTCGGTAAAAACCATGTAACCTTCTTCAGAGTAATAAAAATCATCGGGTTCAAGCTTTTGTTTTTTCGAAAAACCGCTCATATCATCCATCATACAAAGGTTAAATTTTTTTTGGTTTTACCACGATGAATAATCTTTAGGTTTAAGGTATCCAAATTTTGATTTTATTAAGCCAACTTTGCAAGTTAATTCATGCAGAAATTACAAAACCAATTATTATTACCAAGTCCCATTCAGCGGTTTAATTTTCCTGATGGAGTAGGAGCTGAGGTTAACTTTTTTCTTAAAAGAGACGATTTAATTCATAAGCATATTTCTGGCAACAAATGGCGCAAGTTAAAATACAATTTGTTAAATGCCGAAGCTAAAAAATTTAATACAGTTTTAACTTTTGGAGGAGCGTTTTCCAATCATTTGGCGGCAACTGTTTATGCTTGCAAACAAGTTGGTTTAAAATCAATTGGGGTAGTAAGAGGTGAGGAGGTAGATTTAGAAAATCCCACCATGAAGTTTGTTAGGAAAAATGGTATGGAAATTTTTCCTATTTCTAGAGAAGAATACAACCTAAAAACTGATGAAGGATATATTCAAGGGTTGCATGAAAAATTTGGAGCTTTTTATTTAATACCTGAAGGTGGCGCTAATTTTTATGGTATTAATGGAGCCCAAGAAATAGTTACTGAAAAACCAGAAGATTTTAAAAATATAGATATTGTTTGTTGCTCAGCAGGCACAGCAACTACAATTTCAGGCATTTTGGCCTCAGATTTATTCGACTTTAAAACACTTTGCTTTTCTCCTTTTAAAGGAGGAGGTTTTTTAAAAGATGAAATAAAAAAGCAACTTTTATTCGGTTTTTGGGATGAAGATTGGGTAACCGAAAAATTAAATTCTGTAGAGGTTATTTTAGATTATCACTTTGGCGGCTTTGGCAAAACCAAGCCCGAACTAATTGAATTTGTAAATTGGATTAAAGAAGAAACCCAAATACAATTCGATTTACTCTACAACGGCAAAATGCTATTTGCTATTCACGATTTATGCAAGCAGGGCTACTTTTCCAAAAACCAAAATGTAATGATTATTCATACAGGAGGCATTCAAGGGAATGCGGGTTTTGAGAGCAAAATATCTAAAATGTAAAAACATCAACAACAGTCTTTTGGTAACTGTTGGCTTAGTTTATGTTTTAGGTGCATTTCAAAATTAGTTTCGTATCGTGAGATTTATCTTGTTATTGCTTTTACTTCCTGTATTTGGTTTTGCTCAAAAAATGAGTAGACAAGATTATATTGAAAAGTATAAAGATATTGCCATAAGAGAAATGGAAAAAACAGGCATTCCAGCCTCTATTACCTTAGCTCAAGGATGTTTGGAAAGTGGCAATGGAAATAGCGAATTGGCACAAAAAGCTAAAAATCATTTTGGAATTAAGTGTCACAGCAGTTGGAAAGGTGAAGGTTTTTACATGGACGATGATGCCAAAGACGAATGTTTTAGGGTGTATAAAGACCCAGAAGAATCTTACAAAGACCACTCAGAATTTTTGGTAAATGGTTCGCGCTACGATTTTTTATTTGAATTAAAACCAACAGATTACAAAGGTTGGGCACATGGTTTAAAAAAAGCTGGTTATGCCACTAATCCTAAATATCCTGATTTATTAATTAAAATTATTGAGGACGAGGAATTGTTTTTATATGATGATAAAAAAGGCAAATCAAAACCCAAAAAAAAATCAGACACTGAGCCAAATGAAGCAATAGTTCAAAATGGAAGAAATTCAAATTCAATTGGAAATTTAGTAGTAACCAACCCTTATTATCAATCATCGGAAATTAAGGTTCACGAAAATTTAATTAAATATTACATTCCAAAACAGGAAGAATCTTTACAAGATATTGCTAATAAATTTGAAATGAGGGTTTGGCAATTACTCAAATACAACGAATTATCCAAAGAAACAAAAACAGCAAAGGCAAATCAAATTGTTTACTTACAACCCAAAAGAATTAGGTCTAAAACTAAATTTCATATTGTGAAAAATGGAGAGTCTGTTTATGAAATTTCTCAGCAATATGGTTTAAAAACAAAGTGGCTTTATAAACGCAATAATTTGGACCCAACAAATCCTGTAACTCCCGGCATGAAACTTAAATTACGTTAAGCCAACTTTCTTTAAAAGCCTCAAAAATAAATCTCTTATAGAGCCTGCATAAAGCTCGGTTAAATCACCCGAAAGTAAAATTGCAATTAAAGCAAATGTGAATTCAATTTTTAGGTTGTAATTACTCATTAGGGTAACCACAACGGTCATTAATAAAATAGATTCAAACAATTGCCAAGCTTTGGTTACCAAATCATAATATACTTTAGCCTTATCTGCTACATATAAAAATAAGGCAACATTTAAATAGCATAAAATAAAGGCTATTAAAGCATTTAAAAAGTTCGGGAAATAGTTAATGTAATTCTCATGTAAAATCATAGAAATTACATTGGCATGAACTACAACTCCATACATATCAGGGTATGCCCTTCCGGCCAACTGTTCGTTTAATGGCGTATAAAATTTATCATCAATATGAAACTCATCGCGCAAGTGCCGCCCTAAAAATCCAAACAATAATATTTTGTCTTTTATGATTGAACCGTCAAAATTTTCATTTAAAACATCTTCCACATCCAAAACCATAAACTTGCTTTTTATCAAATCATCTGGGTAAATGTTTCCCCTCCAGTTTATTATTTCATCTACATTATTTCTTTGTGCTAATTTTTCATATTTGGTAGAATCAAACAGCTGAGCAATTTTTGCAGGAAAACTCAATAAGGTAGAGTCATTTAGTTTAGCTCGAGGAATAAACCTTCTAGTGGTTCTAAAACCACCACCATTTGCATCTCCTGTATGTACATTTACATAAGCATTTACACCATATTGGGTAAACTTTGGATTTGAGGTTTCTAATTGATGCCAAGTAATATCTTTCAAAGTGTCTTGGTCATACATTCTTGCTCCTAAAACTAAATTTTCAACTTGAGAAAAAGCCATCATTAAAGGAAAATCTTGATCAGGTGTTTTATCTTTAATAAACCTGATATCCATTGCCATAACCTTTGGTTGGTACTTATTTAAAATTTCAACTTGTTTCGCAATGGTTGCTCTATTAACCTCACCAATATTTATAATAACAATGTTTTCATCAACGGCAATATCTGCGGGGTCGTTTAATTGATTGAATACAATATCTGTAGATTCAAAATCTTTTAAAGCTTCGGCAACAGGATCAACCGCGTCAAAGCTAAAGGGTAAGCTACCAATGCCTACAATTACAAAAAAGATAAATAATGTAGCAAACAATGTATCTAATTGAAATAGGTATTTCATTTTGAAACTTTTTTAATTGATTTTGGTATAAGTATTATGATGAAATGTTATTTATCGATAAAAGTGTAATTATTTGGTCGAATTGAAAAATAATATCTGAAATTCGATTAAAATATCTCATGAAATTTACTAAATTTGTTAACCAATAATACAATTATGAAAACAAGAATATTTACAACAGCCTTAGCAATGTTATTTGTTGCTTCAGTTTTCGCACAAGATGTTGCGTTTAAAGCATTAGCTAGTTCTGGAGAAACAACAATTGAAAGATCAGCAGCTCCTGGTGTTTACGAACCTGTAAAAATGGGAACTCCAGTTTACAAGAATGATAAAATTATTATGGGAGCCAATGGTTATCTTGGTTTAACTTCAACTGCTGGAAAAACAGTACAATTAAAAGGAGAAGGTATTTACCCAGTTAATGATTTGTCAGGCGAATTAAAAGCTGACCAATCTGATATTGCTTCAAAGTATATAGCTTACATTTTTGACGGAATGAAAAAAGGATCTTCTTCTATTTCTTCTAATATGAGTTTAACAGGAAGTGTAGAAAGATCTTTAGGAAATGCAGGAATTAATCTTTTTTTACCTGAATCTACTAAAATTAAGTCTGATAAAGTTTCAACTTTAAATTGGGTTGCAAATGCAGATGCAACTTCTTATAAAGTAGTTTTATTAAACTTATTTGATGAAGAGGTTTTTGCGACTGAAACAAATAAAACTACTGCGGAAATTAATTTTGGCACATTAGATTTGAATCCTGATGAAATTTATAAATTATCAGTTAAAGACAATAACAACCAAAAAGTTCATTCTGGTGTAGTTACGCTTCAAATATTAAATGATGATGAGTTGAATAAATTAACTGCAGATTTTGCAGCTATTGAGGCAGCAGCTCCTGGAGACGACGCAATTTCTAATTTGGTAAAAGCATCTTTTTATGAGCAAAACGGAATGTATATGGAAGCTGTAGAATACTTTGAAAAAGCTATAAAAGCGGCTCCAGAAGTAACAGAATATAAAAAGGTTTACGAAAACTTTAAAAACAAAACCGGAATAAACGGGGAGTTATAATTTCGGATTTAATTAGATAAAACCTCCAAGATTTTTCTTGGAGGTTTTTTTTTGCTTATGCATGTAGTTTGTGGTGTTTTAATTCGAGACTCAAAGTTTTTCTTGGCCAAAAGACCTGAGGGTAAAAACTTACCAAATCATTGGGAGTTTCCAGGTGGAAAAGTTGAAAATGATGAAAGTTTTGAAATGGCACTAAAACGAGAATGGCAAGAAGAGCTACAGCTAAATATTGTTGTGCTTGACAAGATTGCTTCTTTTGAAAATGACCAATTAACACTTCATTCTTATTTTATTGAAAGCAGCAGTAATCAAACCCCTGTAATTAATGAGCACCAAGCTTTTGGGTGGTTTAATTATACACAAACCAAACAACTATTAATGGGAAAGTTGGACCTATCAATTATCAATTTTTTGAATAAATAGATTAAATCATATTTTAATCTGATTGTACTCATTTTTACTAGTTTTTTACTGATTTAGTTTTGATTAAAATAAGAACTATGAAGAAAAGAGAACCAGTATCTCACATTATGACTCCGAATGTAAAATCGGTTTCAATTACTCAAAAGTTAGATGAGGCAAAATCATTAATGGAAGAAAATGGTATTAGGCATATACCTGTTACCATTGGCGAAAACTTAGTAGGCATTATTAGCAAAACTGATTTAGATAAGTTCAGTTTAACAGATGCTTATGATAATCAAGATAACGCTAACAAAGCTTTATTTGAGTCATTTACTGTGGAGAAGATTATGACCAAAAGCCCAACAACAGTTCAGGCAAGTACAACCATTAAAGCTGTAGCAGAAACTTTTGTGGAAAATGATTTTCATGCGTTACCTGTAGTAGAGAATGGAAAATTAGTTGGTATTGTTTCGACAACAGATGTGATGAAATATTTATTAGAGCAATTTTAATTGCTCTAATTTTTTAATCTAAACCAATCATTAAGAAAGAGCCCCAATAAATAGGAGCATTAAATTGCTCACTCTTTCTTATTTGGTTTTTAGCATAAATAAAAGCTGCTCTTTTGTCGCCAGTTTCAACCCATTTTGTGTAAAATGTATCCATAAGCTCTTGAGTGGCTTGGTCATTTACCTTAAACAAACTCATAATTACATTTTGGGCACCTGCAACAATAAAGGCTCTTTGTAAACCAAAAACTCCTTCTCCATCTTTTATTTCCCCTAAGCCAGTTTCACAAGCACTTAATACAACCAATTCAGTATTGTCTAATTGTAGGTTCATTGCTTCATAGGCTGTTAATACGCCATCTTTCTTATTAAGATTATAAATACTTTCTTTTGAGTCGGCTAAAAGTTCTGAGGCTCCTGTAAAAAGTAAGCCTGATTTTAGTAATGGGTTATTAGAAGCTAAAAGACCTTCTTCATCAGAGTCTTCATCTGCCATAAAAAAGCCATGGGTTGCAACATGAAATACTTTTGGGCTATCCATTTTCTTTACTTTTCCTTCTGTAGCCTCTTCACCAGTATAAATGGTTGTTTTCCAGTTTCCTTTATTTAAAATCGCTTCAATACCCTGCACTTCTTTTTCTGCTCCTGGCAATGGCTCTACAGAACTAACCGAATTTGATGTTTCATCACTTGAATTGGAAAAAGATGGATTTCCAAATAAAACCACAACCGGTTTAAATATTTCTACATCATTACCCTCTTTCTTTATTTCCTTATCTAACTTTTTATTGTTATCAATTGCTCTATTTTGGTAAACATCTTTAGAATTACTTACGATGTAAAATACATTATTATCAATCAAATAATTACCATTTTCATCTTGAAAGGTTTCGATGTTGATTTGGTTATAAACTCCATCTGGGGAAAGGATCACATTATCCTTTTGTGGGATTTCCTTATCAATAGCTGCCCAAAATTGAGGATATGAATATTTGTCTTGAGTTTTGTATTTTACCGTATTTCTATAATAATTAAAGAATTTTTTCTCTAAATCATTTCCATTGGATAGTAAAACCAACTTAGGCGTTTTTTTTGTTTCTTTATTTATGATGAGGGCAGCATATAAAATTGAATCGGTTAATTGTGTTTTAAAATATTTAAAACGAATTAATTCAATTACTGTTTCATTATCTTTTAAAAAATCTTGAATATCTGTCCATGAAATATCATTTGTTTCTTTATCACTTCCAAATGATTCAGACTTTTCACTAAGTTCCTTTTCTAAACTTGTTATTTCTTTATTCAGTTTTGCTGGGTCAATAGCAGAAGATGCAAGCTCCTCTTTTGTCATGGAAATAGCGCGCGTCAATATTTCTTTATTGTTAATCCACAATTTATATTTATCAATTAACTCTTCATCTCCACTGCCTAAAATGCGTTGTTTTACCTTAACTGATGAGGATAATAAGATTGCTTTTGTTGCAATTTTATAATCATACATTTTTGTTAAAATGGATGGGTCTTCTTGGTAATAATTTATAGCTAGTGAATTAAAAACTTCGAAATCGCCTCTAATACTTGCCCAATATTTTGATTTTTCGTTATCAGATAAAGCAGGAAAGTAATTTTTTATATAATCTAAATATTTTTCTATGGTTTCATCAAAAAGCTTTACTGATTTTTTGTAATCTTCTTTAGCATAATAACTTCTCGCTAACCTGCCTTGTGTCGAAACATATTTTGGATGTTGGTCAGAGAAAATATTTTTGTACAATCCGCTAGCTTCATCATAAAGTTCTATTGCTTTATCAAAGTCTCCTTTTTTGTAATAGAGTTTAGCTCGAGCGGCAACATTATCAGCAGTATTAATATTTTTCTTACCATATTTTTCTATCCAAATATCTTGAGATGTATTGAGCAGTAATTCTGCTGCTCCAAAATCTTTTAATTCAATTTTATTATCAGCTTGAAGTTGCAATATTTCCGCATAAAGTGGATGTTTATCATTTAACTTAGATGAAACAATCTTTTTAGCATTTTCTAACATTGCTAAAATTTCCTCGGGACTTTCCTGGCGGGCTATTTTTATTTTAGCCAATCTAATTGTAGGCTCAACCATTGCGATATTGCCTTCACCAAAAATCTTTTTGTTTTGGATTAATAGGATTTCTAACTCTTTTTCTGCCTTTTTATAATCACCCATATTTGCGTAAATATCAGCTAACAGGGTAAGGTTAGATAAATATTGTGTTGAAGTATCGCTTAATGCTTCTTGGCTAATATTTAAGGCAATTTTTGTTGCCTTTTCGGCCTTTACAAAATCTCCTTTGGTAAGGTAAAGTCGTCCTAATAAATTATTAGGTTTTATTAATTGATAGTGATTATTGCCAAACTTTACCAATCTAATTTCAATGGTTTTATTTAGAATATCCTCTGCATCGTCATATTGACCTGTTTTAATGTAAAGTTCAGCCAATTCCTCAGAGTTAGAAACATCTGCTCCTTCAACAAAGCTTCCTAGTTTTCTTGATAGTCTATTGGCTACCTTAATCATTTTTTCAGCATCATCAAATCTTCCATTAATAGAGTATAATTCTGCCAATGTTCTAAGGGTATTTATATAAGCTAATGATTTTTTTCCCGCTTCATCCTTTATGATTTCAACAGCTTTTTCTAACAAACCTTCAGCTTTATTAAAATTACCTTTTTTAATATAAACTCCGGCAAGTTTTTCTAAAGCAACTCCATAATATTTATTTTCTTTTCCATCTTTTTGATTAATTATTGCCAAAGCTTTAATAAGGGCATCAGCCGCTGCATCAAATCGGTCTGTTAATTCATAAAGTTGTGCATATAATAATAGGTAGTTAAAATAATCTTTGTGAAAAGGATGTAATTGATTTGTAATAGCAATATCAAAACTTTTCTTAAAAATATTTTCTGCTTCATTAAAATTGCTTTCATAATTTACTTCAAAGTCTGCTAACCTAAGTTCTGCCGAATGATAAATAGGTGCTTTTTCACCAAAATTCTCCTTATAAATCATAACATTTCTGAGCATTAATTCCTTTGCTTCAGAAAACTCGTTATTTCTTCTTTTTATTCTGAATAACAAGTTATTGTATGGGAGTTTACTTACATGATATTCAGGAACTTGATTAATTAACTTTTTGTAATTTCTGCTTAATTTTCTATTTGCGGCCTTAGGGTTTTTATAGTATAAACCCTCATTAGCAACTCTTTGGGTTGTTAGAAAATATGGCGATTTTTTGCTGTATTTAATTCTAGCAACATCAATAAATTTCTTTGAAGATTGCTTGAAATTACCGAAGTCTTCTAATTTTATAAAATTAAGAGTTTGAGCTTCTTTAAGGGTGTAATAAAGTTTTCCATAAGAAGATACTTGGTTAGATTTTCTTATTTTTTTTCTTGCTTTTTCAAAATATTTTGCTGCATCAGAATACTCCTCTAAAGAAGATTTAAGTATACCCCATGAAATTAAATTTTCTATGTAAATTGAAGATTTCTTTTTTACTATCTTCTTGATTCGTTTCTTTTTATTCAATTTGAAAAGTGAATCTGCTTCTGGATAATTGCCTGATTGATTTGCAAGTTTGGCTTGAAGAAGATAGAGCTTTGCAAGGTTAAATTCTCTTCGTTTTAATTCTTTCCGTTTAATTTTCTCTTTTACCTTCTTCTCAGTTTCAGGGTTTTTCCATGAAAACTTTTTGTTTGCAATTCTTTTGTAATAGTTTAAACTTTGGTTTAAGAGAATGAATGCAGGTTGGTATAATCCTAAGTTTTTATTGGTCTGCATAAGGACATAAGTGAACCTGTAGAACTCTAAAGAATCATTTTTACTATCAATTCCTGCAGGAATAATAATTGAATTAATTGCTAAAGTTTCTTTATTTGTGCTATCGGATGATGTCGAATCAATTTGTTTACCACCTGTATTTGATGCTGATATTGAGTCTTGTGGAATTACTAAGGTTGAATCAATAATTAGTTTTTTCTTAGAAATGATAAGCGTATCATCCAAAGCTTCTACCATTTGGTTTAATAGCGCAAGCATAGCACCTTCAGACCTTTTGTTAATGGATGTAATTATTGAATCATCATAAAATCTAAGAAGTTTGTAGGCGTCATTGCTTCTACCCATTGTGTTTGCAGCTTCTGCAATTTCAATTAAACCACGCTGGTAGTAAAAAGTATCTGGAGATACAAATTTTTTGAAATATGATAATGAAGAATCAAGCATTGATACCGATTCTTGGTATTCTCCTTTTCCATCTAGGTATTTTGCTGTTTTTGCTAAATCAATTGCAATTAGTGCCGTTGATGGAGATTTTTTTACATCTTTTTTGGTTCTAAACCTATTTCTACCATAAGATAATCCATAGGACCCTCTTTCATAAATCATATCAGATTTAACAATAGATTTTTCCCATTTATTGATATAAGAATTGAATTTTTTAGTTTCTTTATTTGACTCAGCTGTTTTCTTTTTATCGTCTTTTTTACTTGAACCTTCTATGGCTATACTCGAATCAATTGGTGTGGCTGAAGAATCTGAAACCGTTTCAGTTGAATCTAAAGCTAAGTTGATGGGTTCAACCGATGTGTTTTGAATTGCCTTTATTGAATCAGTTGCTGTTTCGGTTGAATCTTGGGGAATGCTTTTAGGGTTTATTAAATTATTTAGAATCGATTTTGTTGAATCTTTTGCATTTAGTAATGGTTCATTAATTACTTTTTTAACAGTATCTATGGGTTTAACAAACTTGGTTGTATCATACTCAATTTGAGCATTTAAATTTAATCCTGTTAGAAAAAAGGAAAAAATAAATGCAATTGCTATGCTTAACTTTTTCATCTTTCTACAATTCATAATCTCTTCCAAAAGTTAAATTAATCCCAAACCTTAAATGAACATTTTTTACATTTTGAGGTGAAAGCCCTGCAAATGCATTATCAGTAATTATATAAATCTGTAGGGGAGCAAAATTGGCTGAAATACCAACACCTAAATTCCCTAAACTTCTGCCATAAAGTGAGTAATTAATACTTGTGCTAAAAAAGTTACCTAAAGTCGTGGATACTGAAGCACTTAGCGATGTAGTTAAATCTCCTCTAATAAATTGGTTTCTTGTTAAAATCCCCAATTTTACTCTGTTTGTTAAATTGTAGGTTGCTCCTAAGTAAAATTGTGTGTTTAAAGGTGTTTTGAAAGTTGAGGTATTGGTGTCAATATTATTAAAAAAACCAACAATTGAATCAGCTAGATTTTCAATTCCACCAGTGCTAGTTGAGCTAGATTGAGGATCAAATAATTCGAAAATATCTACTCCCTCAAAATTAAAAGTATCATTTTTTAAGTTGTAATTTTCAATATTGTCCCTCCAAGTTAATGAGCCAATATCAATTGCAGAAGCTGAGATGTTTATCAAATCAAACAAAGTATAATTTGCACCTATATCAAAACTATAGCCGGTGTTTTTTCCATTCAATAAGTAGTCTTGAATTTTAGTCAAATCACCACTAGAAATTCCATCAATTGTTTTCTGAACATTTGTAACACCCGAAGTATTTAATTCCATTGCAGCATCTATTTCCCAGGAATAATCTATAGGATCAGTAAAAATTCCAAATTGAGAGTTTCTTGTATAAACAGCCTCTTGTCCATATAAATAATTAAATCTGCCACCTATCTGCAAGTTTGGAGTTAGTCTTCTAGCCCATCCTACACCATATTGTCTATAATGTATAGCGTCAACTCCAATGTTATCAAAGCTAATTCTTTGGCCGAGGTAGTCTCCACCGTTTCCTTGCCAAGCAAAATCAATTAGACCTTTTGGATAGTAAAAGTTAAAATCAAATTTTTCTGTAACTGAAAAAGAGAAATAGTTGTTTCCGGCTTTAAAACCAAAAGATAATAAGTCAGTTCTGTAATATGTTGATATCCTGTTAGTTGAATTCATCTGGTTAATGGCATTGTCTAAATTTAGATTTAAACTTCCATTATCTCCAAGTTCAACAGCATCACTGTAAGTAAAGCCATTGTTTCCAATGTTAAAATAATTGGCACTAATACCGGGTAAACCAATATTTACTTTACTAAGAGGCATTACAGAAGGGTTTACTGTTACTACCTGCGGTAAAGCGCGCATTTGGTAAAGTGTAAAATCGTTTTGAGCTATTGTGTAGGTTGCTAGTCCTAAAGAAAGAACTAAAACAAAGATGTTTTTTAAAATGTTCTTCATTAGAAATTTATGTTTCCTTTAATGTTTAAACCCAATTTGATTCCAATCCCATAATCATCAAAAAGCTTAATGCTAGAGTTTGGTGCATCATAAGTGCCGAGTTTAGCTCTAATAATTAACTTATTTGATAATACTAAATTTTGGGCTTTATCTTGGTCTAGTATTGCTTGAATTACATTTTCTTCTAAGGTATTCTGATTAATTTTTCCATTTGCTTCAGGAACCCCACTTTTAAATATTTTCGAATTATCTCCTACTAGAACTGAATCTAGTATCTCATTTAAATCTGTGCTGTATAAATAAATTTGAAGGTCTGCATCTAAAGGAAGCCCATTTGAAATAATTACATTAATTGTGGCTTTTTCTAATTCGTCAATGGTTTGACCTACCGAAAAATCTACAGTATCCTCAATTGAAAAATCGCTAACATAGCCTTCCATTGGCATCTCTACATTCGCTCTTACTTTAAATATACTTTGGTCGGTAATAAAGTTAAAATTTGGCCCTGAACCAGGATTAACTTGACCTTCAATATCATAAACCAATAATTTTGGGGTAGGCGAAAGAATTTCAATAATATCAGTATTATCTTTATTGATTTCTAAAATTGTTTTGACACTATCATCTAACCTAATGGGGGAATTAATTGGAAAAGGATTTTGGAAACCACCAAAAAGAATAGGAAATGTATCTCCAGTGGCAATATTTTTAGAATATAATTTTTGAAAGTTTACCCTAAACGGAACACCAATTCCGCTAACTATTTCTAAACTTAGTTTAGGGTTTGTTAAACGAACGTCACCATTTGAATTTGCGGTGCCAAAAATTGACAGGTTAATTGTATCTGATATTATTGGTAATGTTTGTGTACCGAAATCTCCTATAACATGCTTAAATTCAATGTCTTTTATAGTAAATGAGTACTTTAATTTATCATTTTTTCCTAAGAAATCGCCACTTTGGTAATTTATTATTGCAGCATAATTAAGAACAAATTTATTTAGGGCTGCCGACCCTTTTGTGAAATCAATTTTTGCCCCTGCAAGAGGAACATCAAAAATGATTGTACCAGTAGGAGAGAGGAAAGTATCAATAGTGTAATTTAATCCATTTGCCAATTCAATTCCTGGCAAAGTCATGCTTAAATCAATATTTGGAGTTATACCTGGAAAGTCAGGTTCCAATTTAATTTCAAGTCTGCCTTTTTTAAATTTTATTTCAGAAAGAAGTTGGTCATCTCCTCCGGGATAGTCAATATCAACTTGATCAGAAAAATCTAAACTACCAGGTTGGTTAAAAGTAATTTTTCCAGGAAAACCAGTTCCTACTTCATATTCCATAGTTTCACCCAAAGGAGGAAGTAAATCAAAAACATTAACATCTATTAAACCTCCTTGATATACTAAGGTAATTAATCCATCTTCTGATGTTTGAACAACATCTAATTCATTATTTGATAAAATATCTTGCATACCCAACTTTGCATTGAATAGGGGAATCGCAATAGCAGGATTGTAGGATGTTTCATTTAATTTCCCAGTAAAATATTCTGGTTTACAGGAACTCAAAATATAAATAAGGGCTAGAAACGATAATAATTTACGAGAAAAATGTTTTTTACTCATTATACGGGTGGGATATAAATTTCAAATTTAAATAAACGATTTTAAATTAACCCACTATTTAAAAGAGTACATTAATAATTTACCTTGTTGGTTGCCAACAACGAGGTTTAGGTTTCCATCTAGATTAAAGTCGTCTACACAAACTAAGGTAGAACCTGAAAATGGATAGTTTTCAATTAAATTTCCGTATTGATTTATTAAAAAGACTCGTTTTTCTTTTGGGGCTACAAGCGCTATTACAACTCGATTTTTAGAATCAGAAAACACTTGTGGATTGAGTAGTTTTTTAGCTTCTGTGTTTAACTCAACGCTAAATTCAAATTTTTGGTCGAAAATATTTAGCTCCCCGTTTTGAGCGGTAATATAAAAATGAGATTTGTTATTCTTTTCTCCAATATTGGCAAAGGCATAGCTCAAGTTTTCGGTTGGGTCCATTTGAGTTTGGGTATTTGCCTCTTTTTTATTGTCGAAGTAAACTTTTATTACGTTGCCTAAAGTATCAGGTTTTACCAAAAATGTAGTTGAAAGTTTTTCATCAATATATATACTCGACGAAGCTATTCCTCTTGCAGGTAAAGACTCTTTAATGATTAACCTTTCTTCTCCTTTTCTATTCAAAACCTTTATTTTACCTAGATTACTTTCAAGTACTATGTAATCTTTTCTGCTTTGTTGAAAGAAGTGAATTCTATTTACTATAAACTCTTTTGAAGATTTGTAATTCCAGCCTTTTACTTCCTGACCAAGAATATTGTAATTGTTGAGCTTTCCATCTTTGGTGGGAATTAATACCCTATAATCTCTGTTTTGGTCGTAATCTAAAACTGCAAAACCTTCGGTTATTTCTTCCTTAAAGGATAATGGATATTTTTCTACGTTTTTGCCATTTCTATCGAGTAAATAAACTCTTGATTTTGTGGCAAAAAATAGTTGATATTTTTTGTTTTTGTAAACATCAACCATATAAATTGAACTTGTTATTTTTTCTTCTAAAACTCTTGTCCAAAGAATTTTACCTGTATTTGAAATTAGGTAAATTTTATTGTTTAAATCTTGAACGAAAATCTCTTTAGAATTGGTGTAGTGGTTGGTAAACGAAAATGGTTGATTGGCAATTGTAGTATCTAAATCTAACTCCCATAATGAGCCCGTTTCTTGTTTGTATCCAGGGTTGTGGTTTAAAAATAAATTCCCATAATATAGTCCTTCCCTAGCTTTAGAAATTTGGAAAGATACAGCCTCAAATTGCCTAAAAAATTCTTTGTTTTCAACATAAAAATTACTAGATTGGGAGGAGAGAAACTCTTCTAAAACCTTTGGCGAACGGGCTAAATTGAGATAATAAAATACGTTAGCTTCATTCCCCAAATTATCATCAAAGTTATTGTAGTTAACATCTTTTGATAAGGTTTTTCCTTTTTGGTGCTTTAAAACCATTTCTTTCAATAAAATAGAACTGTTACCCATAAATATGTAACTATCATAAAAGGTATAGAAGTTCTCTGTAATTAGGTTAAAGGGGCTGCCAAATAGGTTTTCTAAAAGTGTAGGATAATTTAATTTCCGAATTACTACTTTTTCATTCTCATCAATTTGGGAGGAGTCAACTTTTTCTGAAAAATAATTTAGGGCTTCTGCAAATCCATCAGGATTACTTGATTTAAAATAGGCACATGTATTTTCTTTTGCACTTGATAAAATTGGTTCAACAATAAAGACTCCAAATTCATTTTCAATAAAATTAAAAAATGCATCAGGTACATTTTTACTGAATTTGTTGGTTATTTCTTGAATGTTTTTTTCGTAATCAAATTGTAGGTTTTCTTCTTTTATTTCCGATAAATATTGCTTTTGATAATCTTTAAAACTCGAAACGCCACAGCCAAATAAAAAGCAAGTATTAGAAGGCAAGTACTTTACAACTTCTAACTCAGTGGCTTTTTGGTTTTTGAATCGGTTTAAGAAGAAGGAGGTAGAGTCGCCGGCGTTAAAAAAGCCATTAATCATAATTGAATTTGGCTTAAGAAAAATATCAAAAGTTCCCCAATCAGCAAAATTTTTAGGGTTTTGCAAAATTTTATTTTCAGGATGGATTACTTCAGCAAAAAGTGATAAAAATTCAGAAGTGTTAAGGTAAATATTCCCATCATTTCCGCTTCCTTTGGTATCATAAACCAATTTAAAATTTGAATTTGTTAGCAGGCTAGATTCTTGATTTAGCTGTTTTATGGCATCTTCAATAAGCAACATGTTTGTTGAAATTGAAAAAATATCTTTATACAATGCATAATGAAGTTGTAAGTTTTCATTTCTTAAACTAACAATATTGGTATTGTCAAAAGGCTTAGTGGTTTCTGGAATGCCTTTGAAATAATTTGATTTTACTTTTTGAACAAAACTCGCTTGATTTATTTCCGCCGGAATGGAGAAATTATAAAGTAAATCGAAATCTGTTGCTCCCGAACGAATGATAGAAATGTAAATTGGTTGGTCTTTTAGAAGAAATGAAAACTCTGGATTCTTTTTTAAGGTTGAATCAATTGTGCTAAAAATACTATCGTATTGGGTAAAAGTTTCAAATCTTTTTAGCTCTTTAAAAATTAAACTGGTATTTGATTGTTTTAACCATCCATTTGAAAATGAGCTAGTTTCTATTACTAGTGCTGCATTTTGAGGTATGGCATTTATTGCAGGACTAATTTCTCTTTTGATGTTGCGTAAATACAAATAGCCAGTGCCTAAAGAGCCTAAAAAAAGTACAATTACAATAAAAAATAACCAGCGACGCATTCCTAAAAATAAGGTGTAAAAGTAAACTTACGAAGCGGTAATAATATTTAAAATTTACTTGAGTATTAACACCCTAAAGTTGAAGTTTTAATTGGTTGGGTAAAAGTGTGAAACTCATTCTGTGGTAAATAGTTGAACCATGAGAAGTAATACCCTCTCTGTGCTTTTTTGTTGGATAACCCTTGTTTTTATCCCAGCCGTATTCGGGGTGCTTTTTATGTAAGTCTAACATTATTGCATCTCGATAAGTTTTTGCCAAAATGGAGGCAGCTGCTATATTTTGGACTTTTCCATCTCCTTTTATTACACATTCAAACGGGATTTTGCCATAAGGTGTAAACCTGTTTCCATCTATTGCAATAAATTTTGGTTGTGGTTTTAACTTTTTTAATGCCTTATGCATGGCCAAAAAAGAAGCATTCAAAATATTGATTTCGTCAATTTTTTTTGGCTCCACAATTCCTACAGCCCATGCTAATGCTTCTGCTTCAATTTCTTCTTTTAAAATTAACCTATGCTTTTCTGCTAGTTTTTTTGAGTCATTTAACAAAGGATTTGAGAAATCTTCTTTTAAAATTACCGCCGCCGCCACAACAGGCCCTGCAAGGCAACCTCGTCCTGCTTCATCGCAACCTGCCTCTAATTTAAAATTTGAAATCTGCCTAATTAGCATGATGTGTTTTTTCTATACTTTGCCATAGCAAGTTTGCTGATTTATCCCAACTGAAATCCATTAATCTATTTTTCCCTTTCAAAACTAATCCGTTTGAAACTTCTTTGTTTAATAAACACTTTTCGTAAGCATTTGAAATTTCGACAACATTATTCGGGTCAACCTCCAACGCCGATTTATTTGAAACTTCGGGCATTGCTGTTATGTTTGAGGTTACTACAGGAACTTCAGCACTAAACCCTTCTAAAATCGGTATTCCGAAACCCTCAAACAAACTCACATAACTTAGTAAGCCTGCTGCTGCAATGATTTGTTGCAATTTTTCTGGGGTTTGCCTTCCTAACCAAATTATTTTTCTTTTCAAAGATTCATCAAAATTTACTTTGAGATTATTGCTCCACATAGCTTCACCAACTACAATAAATCTAAATTCATCAGGGTGCTTTTCGTTTAATTTGTCAAAAGCCCTTAGTTGATTTTCTAAGTTTTTTCTCGGGTGAATAGAGCCAATAAATAAAATGTAGGGCTTTCCTTCTGTTAATTCTGTTCTAACTTTTAGTTTTTCACTTTCCGTTATTGGTTTATAATTGGTATTATAACCATTATAAACTACATCTATTTTGCTTTTAGATATATTATAACTTTTAGAAATGTCGTTTTTGGAAAACTCAGAAACGGTGGCGATTCTTGTGGCCTTTTTTGCAAATTTTGGGAAATTATTTCTGTAATAATTGCTGTAAGTTTTTGGCAGCCAATTAGGATAATGTTCAAAATTTATATCGTGAATTACTGCCAACTGTTTGGTATTTGTTTTTAAATTTAGGTAGCCATCAGGTGATAAAAAAACATCTGGATTGTATTTTTTTAATATGGATGAAACCGTTTTTTCAAACCACCAATACCATAAAATTGGATGTCGAGATTGAGGTCCTTTTGAAATAGGGGTTACATTATCTCCAAAAACAAAATCTTGATGATATGGTCTATCAAATAAAAAAATAAACTCCACGTTTGGGTTATTTTTAACCATGCGTTTCAGGGTTTCGAAAGTAAACCACCCAATACCCTCTAATTTGTTTTTAAGCAATAATCTTGTATTCACCAAAATCCGCATAAAGCGAAAGTATTTAAAAGCAGTTTGAAACGCTGTATCTGTTTATGATATTTTTGAACCAGGTTAATGAAGCAGAATATTAAAAAAAATCTTTTCCTTTTATTGTTTTTAAATCTTTTGGTAAAACCCATTTGGATTTTAGCCATTGACAGGGTCGTTCAAAATAGATTGGGTGAAGAAACCTATGGCCTTTATTTTAGTTTGATGAGCTTGGCAATGGTTTTGGGAATTCTTCAAGATTTGGGTTTATCTGCTTTTACCAATAGACATATCGCGCAAAACGCCCATCTTTTTAAAGGTTATTTCCCTAAATTATTAGGGTTTAAGATACTGCTAGCCATTAGCTCTTTCATTTTGTTATTTGGATTAGGCTTGGGGTTAGGATATGGTGGCGAAAACTTAGGCTTATTCTTTTTTATCCTAATTAACCAAACGTTTTTATCATTCATTTTATTTATAAGATCGAATTTAGGGGCATTGCATCTTTTTGCCAAAGACAGTTTTATTTCTGTTTTAGATCGGATTTTGCTTATTGTAATTTGTGGATTCTTACTTTATTATCCAATATTTTCTGAAAGCTTTACTTTAATGCAATTTGTATTGGCCCAAACAGCAGGCTATTCTATTACTCTTTTAACAGGATTGGTTTTTCTGATTTCAGGAAAAACAAAATTTTCTGTCAAATTTTCCCTACCCTTTTCAATTAGTATTTTTCAATCGGCATTGCCTTTTGCCTTGCTGTTTTTCTTGATGTATTTGTATACAAGAATGGATGCAATTATGATTGAAAGGATTCACCCAAATGGACAATTTGAAGCAGGCATTTACGCAAAAGGATTTAGAATTCTTGACGCTGTAAATATGTTTAGTTATTTGTTTTCGGTAATATTATTACCCTCTGTCGCAAGAATGTTAAAGCAAAAAATAAATATTTCTAAAGTTACTGAAGAGTTCTCAAGATTACTAGTTTTCCCTTTAATTGTGGTTACAGTTTGCTTGATACTTTATAACCAACAAATAATGCAATGGCTTTATATTGAAAGCACCGATTATCAAAATTTGGTTTTTGTAACCGTAGTTTTTAATATTCTACCGATGGGTTTAGTTTACATTTTTGGGACTTTGCTTACCGCAGGCGAAAAATTAAAACTATTAAATACCGTTGCCGCAATCGGATTAGGTTTTAATTTAATACTTAATCTTATTTTGATTCCCATTTACGGTGCCTATGGAGCAGCAATCGCTACCATTTTCACACAAGGAATTACGGCAATTGTTCAAGTAGTTTTAGCAATTAAAACCTTTGAAATTTCATTTTCAAAACAAATCAAGTTTCAAATTATTTCTTTTTTATTAATTATGGGTTTAGTAAGTTGGTTAATTTTTAACGCAACACTTCAAACAGAGGTTAAAATTCTAGCAACATTAGTTTTTGCGGCAATTTATTTGTTGGCATCTAAAACCATTACAATTAAATCTATAAAAGGTATTTCTAAAACCGATTAAACAAACAATTATTTGGCATTAAAACAATAAATTATTGCCTTGTTGGTTTAGGTTTATTCTCTTTTTATTAATACTATTTTTGCCAAAATTTTTTTGACCCATGCAACAGCAAAATACTACTGAAACTGCAAGTGATTTTGACTCAACCAACCTCATTGCATTTTTATACAAATACAGAAAACCTCTAATAATTTTAAGTTTTTCAGCTGCAATAATTTCTGCAATAGCTTCTTTTTTTATTAGAGAAAAATACCTTTCAACAGTTGTTTTATTTCCTGCCAGTACAAGTTCAATTTCTAAGTCGGTAATGACAGAAGACGCATCAGGAAAAAATGATATCGTTGCTTTTGGAGAAGAGGAACAAGCAGAGCAAATGCTTCAAATTTTAAATTCAGATATGATTAGGTCAACCATTAGAGACAGGTATGATTTAATGAAGCATTATAATATTGATGCAGATGAGAAATATCCAATAACCAAATTCAATAGAATGTGGGAGGATAATGTTACTTACAAAAGAACTGAATTCTTGAGTATTAGAATAGATGTTTTGGCATTTAGTCCAGATACAGCAGCCTTAATTGCTAATGATATAGCTCAATTGTTAGATGATGCAAAAAACAAAATGCAACAAGATAGAGCTAAAGAGGCCTTAGCAGTAATTGAGGAAGAATTTTTCAAATTTCAAGAGCATTTAAATGTTGTTGATGATTCAATTACTAAAATTAGAGGACGTGGTTTGCAAGATTTTGAAACTCAGATTGAAATGCTTTCAGAACAATATTATAAGGCTTTAGCAGATGGAAATAAATCAGGGGCTTCAAAATTAGAGGAGAAGTTAGATGTGTTTTCAAAATATGGTAGTGCTTACATGGCATTATTTACCAATGCAGAGTATGAACGTGAAAGGTTAATATTATTACGTTCGAAATATGAAGAAACCAAAGTGGATGCAACAAGAAATATTCCGCATAAGTTTGTAGTAAATAAAGCATATCCCGCAGAAAAGAAAGACTACCCAATTCGTTGGTTAATTGTAGTTATCTCTACAATTTCAACTTTTCTTTTTACTGCAATTGGTATAATAGCTGTAGAGAATTACAAACGAATAACAGCAAACCAAGCCTAATTTGCTTTCCGTTTCAGATAAATTAAAATGGGTTTATGGTATTGGTGCATTTTTTACACTAATAGTAGCTTATCTGGTTTATGCTGAGCTTTTTTATGTTGCTGCAATAATTCCAATATTTCTAATAATTGTTGGGGTAACTTTATTTAAAATGGATTGGATGGTTTACTTAATAATCCTTTCCACACCACTGTCATTAAACTTTGAACAATTAGATTTTGGGTTAGGGGTAATTTTGCCTACCGAACCTTTAATTTTTGGGGTAATGGTAGTTTTTTTAGCAAAACTTTTTTACGACCATCAGTTTGATTACAAGGTGCTTAGGCACCCATTAACCGCAGCTATAATTATCCATTTAATTTGGGTTGCTTTCTCTACAATTCCAAGTGAAATGCCTATTGTTTCGCTTAAATTTTTACTCTCAAGGTTATGGTTTGTTGTGGTGTTTTTCTTCATCATGACAAAGTTTTTTAAAAAGCCAGAAAATTTTAACAGATTCTTTTGGCTTTATATTTTGCCATTTATGGTGGTAATTTTATATACCATTTACCAGCATGCAATTAGAGGTTTTGAGGAAAAACCGGCTCATTGGGTAATGCAACCTTTTTTTAAAGACCACACTTCATATGGTGCTCTTTTGGCGCTATATATTCCTGTAATTATTGGATACTTGTTTAATCCTGGAGTTCGCTGGAATTTGAAGTTTTTGGCTTTTAACGTATTGCTCATTTTTGTTGTAGGAATAATTCTTTCTTATACACGTGCAGCTTGGGTTAGTTTGATTGCTGCTTTTGGTGTTTACTTGTTAATTCAATTTAGGGTTAAGCTTTGGGTTTTGGTAAGCAGTGGTGTTTTGGTTTTAGCGGTGCTTTTTACCTTTCAACAAGATATTTTAATTAAACTAGAAAAGAATAGGCAAGATTCATCGGGCGATTTGGCAGAGCATGTGGAGTCTATTTCTAATGTAGCATCTGATGCCTCTAATTTAGAAAGAATAAATAGGTGGAATTGCGCTTTACGTATGTTTGAGGAACGCCCAGTGTTTGGCTGGGGACCTGGAACCTATAAATTTCAATATGCTCCATTTCAATCATCGCAAGAGCTAACTATTATTTCCACAAATTTTGGTGATTTAGGTAATGCCCATTCAGAATATTTAGGGCCATTGGCTGAAATGGGAGTATTAGGTTTACTAACATTTCTATCAATGATTGTATTGTTTTATGTAAAGTCAATTCAATTGTATTACAAGTTAAAAAACAGAGAGTTTAAAGTTTTGGTAATGAGTGCAATCGCTGGTTTTACTACCTATGTTACTCATGGGGTTTTAAATAATTTTTTAGATACAGATAAAGCATCCTTGCCCTTCTGGGGGTTTATGGCTTTAATTGTAGCTATTGATGTTTATTATAAAAATACACCGGCAGAAGAAAAGGTTTAATTCTCTAATTGCAAAGCAAAAAGTGTTAAATCATCTGTAAAAACGCCATTTTTACCTGCAAAATTATTAAGGTTAAAAACTATGTTGTTAATGGTTTCTTCTGGTTTTAAATAATTTGAAGTTTTAATTAAATCCATCAACCTTTCTTCACCATAAAATTCATCAAGTTCATTGGTTACATCGGTTGCACCGTCGGTAAAGGCAACAATGCTGGTTGGTTCATCAATTATGAATTCTATTTCCTCAAAGTCTGGTAAAATATCTACCATACCCAACCCTGGAATAGTTGGGTAAAGCTCTAAAGTTCTGCTGCTAGTTTTTAAAATAGGAGGGAGGTGGGCCGCATTTATGTAGGTTAACTTATGGCTTGAAATATCATAAAATCCTCCAAAAAATGTAATAAAATAATTTTGCTCAGTTAGCTCAACTGTTTTTTGATTTAAGAAATAAATAAACTTTTTTAGAGTTGAAAACTGATTGATTTTCCCTCTTAAAATGGCTTGAAAATTTGCCATAATTAAAGCAGCTGATATGCCTTTTCCAGAAATATCAGCAAGGCAAAAAAAGTATTTACTTTCAGATAATTTTATAACATCATAATAATCGCCACCAATTTTATTTTGAGGCTTGTAGATTGCATGAACCGAAAACTTATGGGCATGTGGTAAATCTTTTGGAATTAAGAGCTTTTGAATTTCCGATGCCAATTCTAAATCTCGGTTGAATTTTATATTTTCAAGTCTTTCTTGTTCTAGTTTTTTGTTTTCAACTGCAACAACAATCAAGTTTGCAAGGGTTTGAATAAACCTTAAGTTTTTTACGACTGGGCTAACTTCAAAGGTTTCTCCAATTTTAAAATCACCAACCAATAGATAAGCAACTATTTTAAAGTTATGTGGAATTGGAATTAGAGCTTCAAATTGTTTAATTGGATTCTCAACTAAAGATGGAAGGTAAACGATATCTTTTTTTAACCTAATAAATTCAAATTCTTTTTGGCTGAGGTTGGGGCCTGAGCCAAAATTTAATAAAGTTTCAAACTGATTTTGGCCCTCAGTAATTAAAAGCCCTTTTTGTATTTTGAGTTGGTTTCTTAAAAAAAAGCGTAATAAAAGAAAGAGTTTTTCCGGAGCCAAATTATTATTAATGGCTTTTGAAATTTCTAATAATGCTGAAAGTTTAAATTCTTTAAAATCCACCCAATAAAACTAACTTTTTTTATTCAAAAAGTCGGGTAATCTTTTTAGTGCAGCTAATTCTTTCATTTTGATTTTTGCAACATCTGCAGGTGAGCCAAAATAGGATGTGTTTTCCTCTAAATCTCTTCCTACACCACTTTGAGCGTAAACCACAGAACCCTCATTTAAGGTTAGTCCACTAGATATTCCAACTTGTCCCCAAAGTATAACATTATTTTTTATGGTAACGCAACCTGCAACACCGGTTTGGCTTGCAATAAGACAATTTTTTCCAATCTCAGTATCATGGCCAATTTGAACCAAGTTATCAATTTTGGTTCCTTTACCGATAATGGTATCAGAGGTTACTCCTCTATCAATGGTAGTATTTGCGCCTATTTCAACATCATCTTCAACAATTACACGGCCACAACTAATTAGCTTTTCGTAACCTTTTTCTTTTTTCTTGTAATAAAAAGCCTCCCCACCAATAACTGTATTGGAGTGTATAATTACATTATTTCCAATTTGGCAATTGTTATTAATGGTTACACCTGCATGTATCAAACAGTTTTTGCCAATTGAAACGCTTTCGCCAATAAAAATATTAGGTTGAAGTATTGTTCCTTTTCCAATTACCGCAGAATCTGCAATAGCCAAATGGCTAGGTTTAAAATGATGAAATAGGTTAACTAATTTGTTAAAATCATCAAAAGGATTTTCAGAAATTATGATGGATTTTCCTTTAGGAATTTCGACTTCTTTATTTATTAAAATACAAGAAGCATTTGAATTGATTGCTTTGTCGTAATATTTTGGATGGTCAACAAAAACCAATTCATTGTTATTGATTCTATGAATTTCATTTAAACCAATAATTTCTTGTTCAACATTTCCAAAACATGGAGCATTGATAAGCTCGGCTAATTCCCGAACTTTTAGTGGTTTCGGAAAAATCATAAATTACTTAACTCTTTCAGCGTAAACACCTGTTCTTGTATCCACCTTTATTTTATCTCCCATGTTAATAAATAAAGGCACTTTTATTTCGGCACCTGTTTCTATAGTTGCGGGTTTTAAGGTGTTGGTGGCGGTGTCACCTTTAATCCCAGGTTCTGTATAAACTATTTCGGCCTCTATGTAATGCGGTAAATCACAAGTAAGTGCTTCTTCCTTATCCGCATGAAACATTATTTCACATACATCACCTTCTTTTAAAAAAAGCGGGTTTGAAATCATTTCTTCTTGCAAGAATATTTGCTCGTATGTTTCGGTATGCATAAAGTGAAACCCAGAATCATCTTTGTATAAAAACTGGTAAGGCCTTCTTTCTATTCTTACCTCATTAATTTTAACTCCAGAGGTAAATGTATTGTCTAAAACCTTTCCGTTGGTTAAACTTTTTAGTTTGGTTCTCACAAAAGCAGGACCTTTTCCTGGTTTAACGTGTAAAAATTCTATAATCGTGAAAATATCATGATTGAACTCTAAACAAAGCCCGTTTCTAAAATCTGATGTGGTTGCCATACTTTAAATTTTATGCAAAAATAGTTAATTCAAGGTGTCCAAAAATGGCTCTTTTTCTGTTAAATCTATTTGATGAGTACAGAAAAATGTTTCATTTTTATTATGATTAGAGCAAACAACAACAATTCTGTTTTCAAGGTTACTATTTATTAATTTCTGATACCAATCAATTCCTTTAGCATCTAAATTAGAGGTAGGCTCATCTAAAAACAAAAAAGGCGAATCGGCAAAAATGGCTAAACCTAGCTTAACCCTTTGTTTCATGCCTGAAGAGAAACTTTTTATTTGCTTGTTTTTATGTTTGGTTAATTGAGTTTTTTCTAAAATATCTTTTATTTTAAGGTTGTTTCGAAAGGACTTAAATTTTAATTGAAACTCTATGAGCTCTGGAAAAGTTAATTCTTCTATTAGCTCAAGGTAAGGAGCTGCAACCGAAACATATTTACCTAAATTTTCTATTTCGATAGGTTTTTTATCAAGTATAAGTTCTGAAGTACCCGAAGATGGTACATTAAATCCTAAAATACATTTAAGTAAAGTAGATTTTCCTGACCCATTTGGGCCTAAAATTGAAATTGATTGATTTTTATGTAAGTGGAATGAAATTTTTGAAAAAAGAAGGTTGTTGCTAAATTTTTTAGATAAATCAACCGTTTTTAACTCCATAATTATTTTTGAAGCATACTTCTAATCACACCTTTTTCTGAAGATTTAATAAAATCTAAAATTTGAGTTTTTTCAGCACAATCTTCAATTTCGTTTTCAACCATTTCCATGCCTGCTGAAAGATTTTTTTGAAGAACAAAAAGGTTTTTGTAAATGGTTTCGATTGTTGCAATTGATTTATCTGAAAATCCTCTTCTTTTAAGGCCTATAGAATTTATGCCTGCATAAGCCAAAGGCTCTCTTGCAGCTTTTACAAATGGAGGTACATTTTTTCTTACCAATGAACTTCCAGTAACAAAAGCATGAGCTCCAATTCTTACAAATTGTTGTACAGCTACTAAACCTTCTAAAATCGCAAAATCTTCAATGATAATGTGTCCTGCAAGTGTTACATTGTTGGTTAAAATTACATTGTTTCCAATTTCGCAATCATGTGCAACATGAACATAAGCCATGATAAGGCAGCTTTTTCCTATGCTTGTTTTATTGTTTTCTGAAGTTCCTCTATTTATCGTAACACACTCTCTTATGGTAGTGTTATCGCCGATTTCGCAAGTAGTATCTTCTCCTTTAAATTTTAAGTCTTGTGGAATTGCTCCAATAACGGCTCCTGGAAAAACTTTACAATTGTTTCCTAGTCTTGTGCCTGTCATTAAAACGGCAGATGGACCAATCCAACAATTCTCCCCAACCACTACATTATCTCCAATTGTAGCAAAAGGTTCAACTATAGTTCCCTTTCCAATTGTAGCATTTGGGTGAATATTAGCTGAAACTCCCATTATTTATTTTTAATTACTTGAGCCATCATTTCAGCTTGAAATACCAACTTGTTTCTTACGTATGCTTTTCCTTCCATATGCACTATTCCTCTTCTTATTGGAGAAAGCAAAGTAAGATGAAAAACTACAGCATCGCCAGGAATTACTTTTTGTTTAAAACGAACATTATCAATCTTCAAAAAATATGTTGAATATTTTTCAGGTTCATCAACATTATGTAATGCAAAGATTCCACCAACCTGAGCCATAGCTTCAATTTGTAAAACACCTGGCATTACTGGTTCTTCGGGGAAGTGCCCATCAAAAAATGGCTCATTTCGAGTTACATTTTTAACTCCAGTTATATGGTCTTCACCAACATCAATAATTTTATCAATTAATAAAAATGGATACCGATGCGGTAACATTTTTGTGATTTTATTTATGTCGTAAACGGCTTCTTTATTTAAATCAAACTTTGGATTGGTTTTTTCATCCTCAAGCATGATTTTTCGAATCATTTTACCAAACTCAATATTGGTTTGATGACCAGGGCGTGCTGCTAAAATATGGCCTTTAAAAGGTCTTCCAATTAACGCTAAATCACCTACAATATCTAATAATTTATGTCTTGCAGGCTCATTTTCATATTGTAATTCAACATTGTTTAAGATGCCAATTCCAATTTTTTGTAATTCAGATTTATCTCTGTTAAATGTAATGGCTAATCTTTCTTTTTCTTCTTCAGAAATATTGGTATCCACCATTACGATAGCATTGGCTACATCTCCACCTTTAATTAATCCGTTATTTACCAATTGAATTAATTCTCTTAAGAAAACAAAAGTTCTGCATTTTGCTATTTCAGAAGCAAACTCACCAATGTGATACATTGATGCGTGCTGGGTTCCTAAAAGTGGACTTTGGTAATCAACCATTACCGTTAATCTAAATTCTTCAGTTGGCACAGCCAACATTTCAACCTGCTTTTCGGTATTTTCAAAAGCAACATTTTCTTTTAATACAAAATAATTTTTAGGCTTGTTTTGGTCAACGATACCTACTTTTTTAATTGCATCCACAAAAAGTCTTGAGCTACCATCTAAAATTGGAATTTCAGGTCCATCCAGTTCAATTAAGGCATTATCAACCTCTAAACCATAAAGAGCAGCCAAAACATGCTCAGTTGTATTTACAGCAGCTCCGCTTTTTTCAAGAGTTGTGCCTCTTTTAGTTGAAACAACGTTATCTAAATCTGCTTTTATAAGTGGCTTTTCTGGTAAATCTATTCTTTGAAAAACATAACCATGGTCTTCGGATGCCGGTTTTATGGTCATGTTAACTTTTTCGCCTGTATGAAGGCCAATACCTGAAATGGAAATATCTTCTTTTAAGGTTTTTTGAAGGTCTGACATTTTTGTATTTCTATTTTTTTGAGGCTTTTAACAATTCATTTAACTTGCTATAAATCTCTGGAAGTTTTCTAAATAAAACGTAGGATCTTTTATAATCACCTATAAAAAATGCAGGTGATCCTTGTACAATCTGACCTACTATATCTATATTTTGACCAATACCACTTTGTGCGGCAATTTTAACCTCGTCTGCTATTTTAATATGGCCAACTATTCCTACCTGGCCTCCAATCATACAGTTTTTTCCAATTTTAGTTGAACCTGCAATTCCTGTTTGGGCTGCAATTACTGTATTTTCTCCTATTTCAACATTATGGGCAATCTGAATTAAATTGTCAAGTTTAACGCCTCTTCTAATGATGGTTGAACCTAAGGTTGCTTTATCAATTGAAGTATTTGAGCCAATTTCTACATGGTCTTCAATAATCACATTTCCTGTATGCACAACCTTTTGATAATTGTTTTCGGAGTTAGGAGCAAAGCCAAAACCATCTCCACCAATTATTACACCTGGATGCAGTAAGCAATCATTTCCAACTTTACAGTTTTCCATAACTTTTACACCGGGTTTTAAAATAGTGTCTGTTCCGATTGTTGCATCAACGCCTACGTAACTGTTTGCATAAATAAAAGAGTTCTTTCCAACCTTTGCGTTTTCGCCAATGTAACAACTTGGTCCAATGTAGCAACCTTCGCCAATAACTGCAGACTCCTCAACAACTGCAGAGGGATGAATTCCTGGTTTTGGTGCTGTTAATTTTTGATAGGCTTCAAGCAATTTTGCAAACGCAAGTCTTGCATCTGCTACTTTTATTAAGGTGGTTTCTTGAGGGATGTTTTTTTCTGGGGTAAAAGATTTGTTTACAATTACAATTGAAGCTTTTGTGGAATATATATACTCTGTATAAAGTTCGTTTGAAAGAAAAGAAATTGAACCAAGAACTCCTTCCTCAATTTTTGATAATTTATTTACCGTAATATTCAGGTCTCCCTCGACTTCTCCTTCTAAAATATGTGCTAGTGCCTGAGCGGTAAATTCCATATTACGCTTTAAAATTCAGTAAAACCTTCAAAAATAGAAATATCACTTCTATTTGAAATTTGAGTGGTTCAAACTTATCAACATCAAGTCTTTACTTTTATTTCATTAAGTC
>Ga0222664_1000060_pt1 | contig 82123 bp, 74 predicted proteins | sample AntAcemetagen604_FD_181147 | JGI IMG/M metagenome (GOLD analysis project Ga0222664, IMG submission 181147) | Saline water microbial communities from Ace Lake, Antarctica - #604 | ecosystem: Environmental > Aquatic > Non-marine Saline and Alkaline > Saline | place: Antarctica: Ace Lake... | reverse complement strand
AGACTGATGGAGATGATCCTATTACGTATACCATCGTCGGCTCAACGGAGGCGAATCCTTTGGAGAATAAAATCAGCAACGAATCCCCTGTCGGAAGAGCTCTTCTTGCCAGAGAAAAAGGTGACGTCGTCGATGTAAAAACTCCTGCAGGAATGTATAAGTACGAAATCCTCAAAATTTCTTAAAGTTTATCCCTATGGATCTTACTATTCCCGACGACACGCAAACACGTTTCTCGGAACTGATCGATATGATCAAAGCTTCGGAAAGCATGAACGACGAAGAGCGACAATATTGGATTAATATTTTGCCAATTATGACTCCAGAGCAAATTCAAAATCTCAGCGATATTTTAACGAATGAAAAAAGGCAACTTGCAGCTATCGACAAAAAGTATTCAGAAACACTCAGTGAAGACGAGCAAAAAGACCGTATTGAAAGTACGGAAATGGAAATGCAAAAACGAAGAAAGCAACGCCTACAAAAAGAAGCAGACTTTGAACAAAAAGACGAAGAGGCATCTATAGACCTTTTGAACAAAATAAAAGAGTTATAAACTATTGGACACAAACGCGAGCAATACAGCTGTCTATCAGCGCTGTAATTTCGTCTGTTGCATCTACCGTAGACCGATACCCACCAGTTTTCAGTGCGATATCTGCTTCAATAAACTGATCAACGATACCTTTGAGTGTGACTACATCGATCTTTTTTGCAAGAGGAATCAGTGTTCTCGCTGTTGGAAATGGGACACCAGCACTTTTTGCAATATGTGCAGGATTGGTGTCTCCTTCTTGTACGCATGCAGTCACCACTGCCAATTGAGACACCATCCATAACATGCGACTCCATAATGCATAAGGACTTTCTCCTCTAAGCATAAGATCTTTTGCAAACGTTAGAGCGTCCTCTACTTTACCCGCTGCAATGAGATCCATCAGTTTCCATCCAGCTTGTTCTGTACTCAGCATAACCAGGGAATCAATGTCTGCACGCGTCATTGGTCTTCCTTCTGCAAACATGGCAATTTTTTTAACCTCTGAAGCAAGTAACATTTGGTCTTCTCCTACATGATCAACCAGATACAACGCTTCTGCAGATGTAATCTGTGATCCACACTCTTGTGCTAGCTGTTGCATCCACTGTGTAAGCTTTGCACCTTTTATGAGTGGAAATGTTTTAACATCTGCTACAGCCAATAACTCTTTTGTTGCAGAGAGTCTTTTATCAGGTTTGGGCTCGATAACCAGCAGTAACGTTGAGGGATGTATGATGTCTCCGATGCGTCCAATATCCTCCTTTTCCAGTTTTGGCATACCATTTAAAACGACTAAACGTTTTTCTGCAATAAATGGTGATGCAGATACAGCATCAAGAATATCTCTGATTTTTGTACCTTTCGGATCGAGTAGCGTCACATTTTCCTCTCCAAATTTCTCTATAAAACCATCGACCCAACGCCTTTTTTCTTCATCTATCTGATAAAGATTTTCGCCAGTAAGTAGAAATATCTGTGACATCGGGAAGAGTGTATCAGATGCAAAGCAAGTAACAAGATACAACAAACAAGTTACAAATAAATATCAAATAACAATCTCCAATTGATATTTGAAGCTTGAATCTTATTTGCTTCTTGGTTTTTGTATCTTGTTACTTATATTATATTATATAATATAATACATTTATTGCAATAACTCTACACTCCCAAAAATATGTATTTTGCGGTATAATAATATGATATGTACATCAAATACCCACACTATATTCGTCGGAACATACAACTACTGGTACTCAGTATATTCTGTCTTACTGGTTCTTTTGCCATTGGCATGCGATCCGCAGGTCAGGTGCAACCTATTCACCTCATAGAAGCAGGTGGAACGTTGCAAGCAGGTGATGTAGACGGAAATGGTATTGTTGATATCCATGATGCTATCGAGATACTCGAAATAGCACAGGGATATTCCACTGCTACTCCAGATCAGCTACAAGCTGATCCAAACAATGACGGAGTACTTACAGTGGATGATGCAATACGCATTCTGTCTCTTCTCTCTTTGCAGTAATTTTTGTATGAACCGTACTTTTAACAAGCATCGGCTTGGACTGCGAATCGCTACCCTCAGTCTACTACTCAGCAGTATTCCACAAGGAGTAACTGCTGCCGTTATTGCTGATGCAACATTTGAATTTCATCCGCATTGTGAAAGTAGAACAGTAGAACAAAAAGATGACACATGGGCACTGGGTCCTATTCCTAGTCCAGGCATAGTCGCCAATACAGGAGACGGTCGCTATAATGTGACATGTACAGAATTTACTGTGCGTGACCCACAAACAGTAGAGACAAGACCGCTGCGTAATGGAGATATTCTCGACATTGATATTGTGATTCATAATCCTAGTGAGCAAGATATTTCTCGTGCACGGTCTTGGCTTTCATATGACCCCGATGTTTTACAAGGAGACTCAATAGAGATTCATACAGACTTTCCGATGACTACTCCTGGTGAACAGGATTTTTCTCGTGAAGAAGGATATGCAAAAATCGGAGCCAGTACAGATGCACAAAAGCCAGATACAAAAAATGTTATGTTTGCCCGAGTGCAGTTTACCGTACTCGATTCCAGCGTTGGTCAAACGCCTATCACCTTCTATGATCCTCAGCTCGACGGCCATACAACAATCATGACGCAAGATGGATCTGATGAAGTGTATGCTTTAGAGGGCGATCCTGGTGTTTTACTTGTTGTATTTGGGGAAGGTAGCTCATCCTCTACTCAAGCAGAGCAGCCAGCTGTCGATACGACTACAGCTGTCGTAGAAGAGTCAACTGCAGAGTGTGTACAAAACTCTGATTGTGCAACAAAGCTATGTGTAGCAGGAGTGTGTGCAGCGCCACCTGCAAAGCTACCGAATGGTGAAAGCTGTATTACGGACAATCAATGTGAAAGTGGCTTCTGCGGAAGTGGTGTATGTTCTGCTAATATCATGCAGGAAAAACCACAGGACGCCTCGCCATTTCAGACAGAACAAAATGCGACTCCTCCAGTAGCAACAACCGGAGAATCCCGCACGGCATTTTCCTTATTGCAGATTCAAAATCTCAGAGCTACAACAGAAGGCAGTTCTATTTTCCTTTCTTGGAATCCACTGCAATCCAATCTACTAAAAGCATATAATGTCTATTATGGAACCACTTCTGGCCGATACATTCAAAGAAAAACGATCGACAGTAGTGAAAGCAGCATTACCATTCGGTCTCTTTCCATTGGTACAACATACTATTTAGCTGTTCGTGCGCTGAGCACTACAGACGAAGAGAGTGCATTCTCGCAAGAAGTCTCTGTAACAGTGGGTAGTCCGGGCTCTTCGAGTGCACCACTTGTTCTTGGTTCTGTACTGGGTAACTCCACGCCATCCAATCCTCTTTCCGAAGGACAGAATACTGTTCCTGGTGAAACAGGTATTCCTTCTATTGTTCTTGCGGGAGCACTTATTGCAGCCATGGTAGGAACAGGATTTGCCTCTCGTCGTCAATTTGCTGTCACGCCATACAAACCCCATGTCTAATTTACATCCTCATTGGGATTCTAACGGGGAAGACATTCCTGTAACTGTCCGTGAACACAACGTTCCGAAAGATGCAAAAACAGTCTCTCGTCAGCCTGCAGCTATTGTTGGTATTCTTACTGTTATAGCAGGTGGATACGTCTTTTTTCAGGGAGTTACATCGCTGACAGGTCAAGTGATCAATGAAGATCATCTCAAGGTGATACATATCACAACAGAAGGACTAGACCCTTCCACGATAGAAGTGGAGCATGGTGATACCATCACATGGCAAAATGACCAAGCTACGCCATATGCACTGCATTCAGATACATTGTGTAGTGATACAGGGTTTTGTCTTCAGACAAAAAGTCTCGCCGAAGGAGAAAGTGATAATTTTACGATTACGATAGATATGCCGGCAGGTTCGTACGCCTATATGTCTGATGAATCTGATCTTCAAGGAAATATCATCATCACAACAACGGCAACAACTGATTATAATACGATCTTTGATAATACACCTCCTGCCCCCGTAACACAGTCTCCTTTTGACACACCAGACACTCAAGCCTTAGGAACAACTGCAGTGACAACAAATATTCCATTTAACCCCTATACGGAAGATAGTCAAAGAATTCATCCGTTTGATACTCAGGGGAATCCTATTGAATCTGCATTTGGGGATCTTCCTACACAAAATAATCCTGCCCCTATCGTCAATCGCAACGGAAGTAGTCCCCTATCTCAACCATCCACTGGTGCAGGTGGAACATGGCTTTTGATTTTGGGAAGCGTTTTATTCTTGTGGTACGCCACACGACATAATTTTGAAAAAGGCTATCAACTGTAGAAAGAACGCATCATTTGGTTTATACTCAAACCATGAGTACAGAATCTGATATACAGAAACAACTAGAGAAGCATAAACAAGAAGAGACTTACGGATCTGGATTAGGACCGTTTATTCCAGATATTGTGTATGGAGGAAATGACGGAATTGTGACAACATTTGCCGTAGTAGCAGGTACTGTTGGTGCAGAATTGCCACACTACGTAGTTATCATCCTAGGGCTCGCCAATCTGTTTGCAGACGGTGCTTCCATGGGTTCTGGTGCTTATTTGTCTATCAAGTCCGAAATGGATCATTTTGAAAGGCTTCGCAAAGAAGAATTACGGGAAATAGAAACAACACCAGATATGGAACGTGCAGAAGTCCGTGAAGCCTATGAACAAAAAGGATTTAGTGGCAAAGAGCTCGATCACATCGTTCAAGTCTTAACGAGTGATAAGGAATTATGGGCAGATACCATGATGATCGAAGAGCATGGAATGAGCAGAGATTCTGGTGGCCACCCTCTGTCTCACGCTTTAATGACATTTGTCAGCTTTGTCATCTTTGGTTTTATTCCACTGTTCCCGTATGTCTTTGGTATCGACTATGACAGTCGATTTATTGTTGCCATTTGGTCTACATTTGCCTCTCTATGTATTCTTGGCCTTACAAGAAGTATTGTCACCAGAGAACGTCTATTCAGAGGCCCATTGGAAATCGTAAGTATTGGTGCCATTGGTGCATTCGTTGCATACGGTATTGGTGTTCTGCTGCGCAGTATTGCAAATGTGTCTCTCTAGACTTATGCAGGCCACCATTGAATAATGGATGCACCGATAGTAAATGTAAGAAAGGACACTCCAATATTTATGAAAAATAATTCTTTGGGATGTTTTTGCCATGCCACAGCATGCAGTTCCCCAGCAAATGCTGTTGCACACCACAATACAACTGCCACAGTAAACGCTTCTCCTACGTGGGTTGTTCCAACGATCTGTAAGAGCATCGCTATAAAAAACATATTGATAAATGTTGCTGTAAATCCTATTCCAAATGCTTTTTTCATATCTTTACTTTTTTCCACAAGGCGCATCCATTGCAGTCCAAATACTTTTGGACTATACCAAATAAATCCTATTGCCATACAGACAAATGAGGCAACGAATACAGCAATAATATTGATTGAAGAAAAAGAGATCATACTTCTACCATACATTCCAGCCTACTCATAACGCAAGGCATCGATCGGTTTGAGCTTTGCTGCTTTCCATGCAGGCAAAATTCCAAAGGAAATTCCCACAAACATAGAAAATGTAAATGCAAGGATAATAGAACTTACAGAAATAATAGTAGATACTCCTGCAAAAGCACTCAAGGCCCATGCGCCTGATATGCTAATAATTATACCAATAATACCCCCTAAAAGACTTAATAGTGTAGATTCTACAAGAAACTGCTGCAGTATATCTTTTTTCTTTGCGCCAATTGCCTTTCGTATTCCAATTTCACGTGTGCGTTCTGTGACAGAGACAAGCATAATGTTCATTACCCCTATGCCACCAACAAGTAAAGAAATAGCAGCAATGCCCCCCAGCAAAAAGGTAAATGTTTGCGTTACTTCATTTAACGTTTCTACCGTTTCTGCCTGATTGAGAATATTAAAGTCTTGATCCGCTTCCTTGATACGATGCTCATTGAGTAAGATAGTGGTAATCCATTCACTCGTGATATCCATATCTTCTTGGTTTTCAACAGAAACATTAATTGCAGAGACACTTTCCGACCCAAGTATGCGCTCTTGCATTGTGCTTATAGGAATAAGGGCAATATCATCTAGATTGGTAAAACCCGACTGCCCCTTGGATTCCATTATTCCAATGATAGTAAATATATGATTTTCCAACCGAATATCTTGTCCAATAGGATTTTTTGTTCCGAATAATGTTGTCGCAACTTCTTGTCCTATAACCAGAACTTTTTTTCGCTCGGCGATATCATCATCATTTATAAACCTTCCAAACTCTATTTGAAAATTATTAACGATTGTATAATCTGGCGTAATACCTACAACAGATGTTTGCATGTTCTGACTACCGAATATCGCCTGCATGGTATTGCTTACCTCTGGTGATATGCCAGAGAGGCCTGTTACGTTTTTTTGAAGCGCCTCAGCATCATCTATCGTTAAGCTATTCGAAGATCCCCCAGTATTATTTCTGCGGAATAATGAGCGCACATCAGTCTGCGTAGGACTCCCTGGCTGAATGACCAAAAGATTGGACCCCATACTCTCTATACGATTCGTCACATCTTGTTGTGCGCCCTGTCCTATTGCAACCATAAGTACAACAGAAGCGACACCAATAATAACACCCAGCATCGTCAACGCCGATCGCATTTTATTATTTCGTATGGAATCGAGTGCCGTCAGTAGATTTTCTAAAAAAAACATTATGATTCATGATGAATAAGACCATCCAAAATATGAATGGTACGTTTTGCATGATGGGCAACACTGTCTTCATGTGTCACGATAACAATCGTAACGCCATTTTTATTTAATTGATCTAGGAGATCCATAATCTCCTTTCCTGTAATAGAATCCAACGCCCCCGTAGGCTCGTCTGCTAAAATAAGTGCAGGATGTGTTACCAGAGCCCTTGCAATAGCAACGCGTTGCTTTTGTCCTCCAGATAGTTCATTGGGTAAGTGATGCATCCGCTCCCCTAATCCCACAGCTGTCAGTGCTTTTTCTGCCTCTACTTCTGCATCTTTTCTACTGACCCCTTGGTACAAAAGAGGCTGCATCACCTGGCGGAAAGCATTCATTCTTGGCAATAAATTAAATGCCTGAAAGACAAATCCAATTCTTTGAGATCGCACTTCTGCCTGCTCGGCTTCGGATAGTTCATTTACTTTTTTTCCTTCCAATGTATAGGTTCCAGTGCTAGGCATGTCCAATAGCCCTATGGTGTTCATTAATGTAGATTTTCCTGATCCCGAAGGCCCCATTATCGCTACATAATCACCAGAGGCAATATTCAGTGAAACACCCTTTAAAACAGTAAGAGACTGCTGCCCTAAGGCATACGTTTTTGTGATTTCTTCAAGTTGAATCATAATACTACAAGGTTAACGCGCCCTTCCACTAGCGCCTGGGATCCGGATTGCACCACCCAGTCCAGCAGACTGCGGTGTTTGTGCTTCAGAAGTCAGTGAAACACTTATGGAGTATATACGGTCCCCCTCTTCCAGTCCTGAAAGTACTTCTGTGTACTCTCCATCTGTTATCCCTATTTCAATAGGGATACGTTGCCCACTCTCACTTGTGACAAAATTCATATTTCCACTCTGACGAATCGCAAGACTTGGTACGAGTACTATGCCTTCCTTAGACGCAGTTTGTATTTCTACCTTTGCAGTCATGCCAGATAAGATCGTATCCCCTGTTGGCTGCAATGCAATTTCTATTGCATAGGACACTACACCCGATGTCTGAATTGGCGTAGTATCAATGACATCGATAACACCTTCGAACTGCTTATCAGGAAGAGCGTCAAATGTAATAAATGCCTTTTGCCCTTCTTTCACATGAACAACATCAACTTGGTCTAACTGAACCGTCACAATAAGGTATGCCGGATTTTCTAAGACGACATACTTCGATTCCTGAGCGTCAGCAAGTAAATTGTCCCCTACTTGAAAATCTATTCTACGGACAATACCGTCAAATGGGGCACGCAGTTCGTAATCTTCCAATTTTCTTTTTGCCTTCTCCAAAGAAACATTTCTTTGTGAAAGAGTATTTTGTTGTTGGCTTATTTGCACATCTACGCTTGTTTTTGTTGACTCCAATTTTGCTTGTTCGTTACGTAAATTATCATTGATCTTTGCAACAGATCGTTCCATAGCATCTGCATTTGTTGTTCCGTTTTGTTTTTGTAACTCAAGAGTCTTTAGGTCTTCCTTTGCCTTTTCCAATGCCTGAGAAGCGGTATTGGTATTGAGGGACGTTAATGTGGCACCCTGATCTTTTAATCCATTTAATACGCTGATCGCTGACGTTCTTTGCGTATTTATTGTTGCTTTTAATGTATTGAAATCTGCATCGGAATATTGAGCAGATGGTACTGCTGTTTGCAGAAAATCATACGAAACATTCGAAAGATCTATAACTGTCTCCATTAGCGTAATTGCATCATCTACTGCATCATACAATGTGCGAACATTCGTTTCATTTATCAGCTGTGGGTATGATTCTACCAGATCAAAATACGCATTCGTAGCATCGTAATATCTCCACTCCGTATCATTTTTTAGACTCTGATCATTAAAGAGAAAATCAATTTCAAAAGTAGTATTCCTTGTACTTCCACGAACCTTATCTCCACTCAGCACTGCAAAAATCTTATCGAGAATAGCATCAGAGCTTGCAATGGCATTCTGAACAGAAAGAGCAAGGTCTCTGACAGACTTATCATATGCTTTTTCCTTTTCCAAAACAGTACGTTTTGCCTGTTCAATGATGCTATCTACACTTTGCTGCTCTGAGGGTAATTCTCCATACCCTGCCTCTAATTGTCTTTCATATTCTCTGACGGAGTTTTGTGCTGCTAAAATTTGCTGATCTTTGGATGCCTCTAATTCTTGCAATCGCAACCATGCCTCACCAACAGAAAGCTCTGCCTGTCGTATATCTGCTAACGGATCTGTTTTTTCCAACTCTGCAATTATCTGATCCCTCTGCACAGAGTCACCTTCGTTTACATGAATTTTCTCTACCTTTCCAAGCACATTAAAACGCATTTGCTGTTCATTTGCCAAAGTTACATTCCCGAGTGCCTTAATAGAGAGGTCAATATTTCCCTTTTGTATAGCAACAATCTCTCCTGTTACTTCTCCAGATTCTGCATCTGCCAAAAAAACACCTTGGTATCCAGCAACCAAAATAAATGGCACAAAAACACCAAACGATAAGCTCCACCAATGCATAGACTGCATTGTTCTTTTTAGGGAGAAGCTTTTACATGCACGAATACTATTAGTGAGATTTATCATAATTATTGTGATAGGGAACGTAATGAATGCATGGCAGATAAGTCTACCCCATTCTCTTCTGCAATATCTAGTAGCCTCTTTCCTTGCTTTATTTGTATTCTTAGCTCTTCCTCAGAAATACCAATTTTTTCAGCAATGTTCTTCAAAAAATTATCCTTATCTACTCTACGCATCCAAAGAGGTGGCGTATCAAGTTCTATTTCTCTTTCTTTCGCAATATCAGCTATAGACTTCCCTGTATCCAATTCTATGCGTAATGCATCTTCATTCATGCCTAATTGTTCTGCGATAGATAGAAACTGCTCCATGTGTTCTTCCGGGGAAACTCTGTGACCCCTGTGTCGCACATTTAGTGCATGATGCAAAAAAGCAGCTATACAAGACAGGGTAATTGCCGCGCCTATAGGAAATATTATTGTTTTTTTCATAAAGTATTTCCTGTAGAAACAGATCCAGAACCATTGCGTATAAAGGCATCTCGCATATCTACACCATGCTCTTCTGCAATATCCTGTAAAGACTTACCAGAGTCCATTTCTGCCTGTAGCTCTTCTTCTGTTATATCAAAGCTCTCTGCAAGTCGTTTCAATCTCTCGTCATCTTCTGCTGGCTCTATTCGTTCTGCTCGTTCAATTCCTCCTCGTTGAGGAGTCCTTACAAATTCTGACTGCCCTTCATCTCCTCCTACATTTTGTAAAATGAGTCCTATTGCGCATATCACAGTTCCTGACACGAGGCCTATAACAAACGATTGGCGATCAATTTTTTTCATAGACAGTTTTGAAGAAAGATATATCTGCGTATTATAGTGTATGACGAACAAAACTCCTTACTCTTACAAGGAAATAGATACTTTCTCCAATATAGAGATATCCTACCGTCGTGGTCGCCTGTCGCGAGATCCAGGTCTAGGCCTTCTGCTGTCCGATGCCCCCTGCCGACGCGGTGAGCCAGATCGTCCACCACTCCCTCTACGCGGAGGGCGCCCGTTACCACTGGAACCTCTTTCCATGGAAACGGTTGGAACAGACTTATGCTCTACACGATTAATTGGTGTTCGGATCAATTTTTCGATATCACGAATATGTCCTGCCTGCGTAGGAGTTGCAAAAGAGATGGCCTTTCCCTCTTTTCCAGCTCTTGCTGTACGTCCAATGCGATGCACGTAATCTGCTGCGTCGTCTGGAAGATCATAGTTCATCACCACTTCAATATCTGATACGTCGATACCTCGTGATGCCACATCTGTGGCCACAAGTACTCTGTGCGTCCCTCTTTTAAATCCTTCAAGAGCAGCCCTTCTTTGTGCGAGTGTTCTATTTCCATGAATTTCCGCCGCTCTCAGTTTTTCATCATTCAGTGCTTTGGTGATCTTTTTTGTTCCATGCTTTGTGCGACAAAATACGATCACTTTTCCATCATATTCACGCAATAGAGTAATAAGGAGTTTTAGTTTATCTGGCTGTTTTACGATGATGAGTTCTTGATTTATTTTTGCTGCAGTTGTCCCCTCTTGTGCCACTTCTATACGAAGAGGCATACTCATTTGTGATGTCGCTAGCTGTACAATACCTTGAGGCATCGTTGCAGAGAACAGAAGCGTCTGACGTTCACGAGGAATCTGTGAAAGGATTTTATTGATCTGTGGCTTGAATCCCATGTCCAACATGCGATCCGCTTCATCGAGTACCAATATTTCTACCTCACGAAGGGTTACCGTTTTTTGTGTAAGATGATCGTTCAAACGACCAGGTGTCGCTACCAAGATTCGTGGGTTTGTTTTTAATGCTTTCTTTTGCAAATACATTGGGGATCCACCGACAAATACTGCAGTTTTTATGCCAAGGGCTGCCGCAAACGGTTTTAGTGCATCATCTACCTGATACGCAAGCTCACGCGTTGGAAGGACAATCAATGCTCTTTTCTTTCCATTCGCCAAATGATGTAGCAGAGGAAGTCCAAAAGCAAATGTTTTTCCAGTCCCTGTTTGTGCGATACCAATCAAGTCTTTTCCCTGAAGGGCAAGTGGTATTGCTTTTTGCTGAATCGGGGTTGGCTTTGTGATACCTCGTATATTGAGGATTTTTACAAGATCTGCATGCACGCCCATCTCCTGAAAACCAGAAGATTCTGTTGATTTCACGGTATCGTTTTTCATTCGACAGATACTATACACTCTTTCTGGACAAAGAGTGAGCAAATTCTTTAGATAATACCGAATTAGCACAAAATGGTTATGTAATGGCTTATACTTGCACTATTGTAACTTTGATGTTATAAAACATACTCTAATGAATCATTCTTTTCAGATTAATGAGGTGAAACTCGGTTTTTTCATACCCCGGTGCGACGCGTTGCACCTGCTCCAAGAGTTCTACCGCCTCGTCGATCTTTCCAAGTTCTGCAGAAACTGCTGCAAGGTTGTACATAGCTGGAATATATTTTTTTCGAAGATCCACTGCAGTCTTCAGTGCATCGTACGCTTGAAAGCTTTGACGACGCTTCTGATACTGCAATCCAAGATTATACCATGGCTCTGCCAGATGCGGTGCTATTTCTGTAGCCTGTTGAAATAGAATCAATGATTCTTCTGGACGATGGCTTCTATCTAAGAAATCACCGTAGTAATAAAAAGGTGTGAGGTCTTTCATGCTTAGTACCACCGTGGTACTGGCAGCCTCTACTCCCTTTTTGTAATACCCCTCAGCCATGTGTATGTCTCCAGTTGTTTCATATTCCTTTGCTATATTGAGATATGCCACTATCCCTGATGGGTCGACTTCTATTGCCTTTTTATACAAGTGCATTGCTTCATCTGTATTTCCCACTGTCTGCATATATGCACCTAGATTGACATATGCAAATCCTAGATTCGGTTCATATACCAATGTATGACGGAAGAGTGTTCCTGAATTTTTCCATGTCGAAACCATCGTCCACGACTGAACAATCCAATACGCCATCAAGCAAGCAGCTGCAAAAGTGAAAAACCTTTTACCCTTGTGTATAAGTGTCCACAACGCAATGCCAGACAGTATAAAGAAAAACAATGGAATATATGCATATCGATCCGAGCCATACGATAGAAAATGATCCTTAGAAAATGTTGCAAATACTGGCACGTACAACAAAACACATCCAAGAAAGGCAATACATAGTAGTTTGTATTTTCTATACCAAATGATCACTCCGCCCATGGAAATAATACCGATCCACGGCAACAAAAATTCTATGCTGTTCCACTGTATAGATGTATTTTGGATATATGCTAATCGTAGATCAAATGGAATAATGGCTTTGATAATGAAGAGGGCAAAGCTTTTCCCAAACAACAGGATCTGACCCCATAGCGTCAACATACTTATGTTGTCCTCTTTTCCCAGTAGAGCGATGACTCCAAATACTATGCTTAATACAAAATACGGAGCGACACTTTTAACAAAGGAACGTGTAAATGGCTTGTTTTTATACCACCTCCATAGAAGAAGAAAAATAGGAAACGGTGCCACGCTGACTTTGCTAAGCAATGCTGCCGCAAAGAGTGCAATGCTTTTTAGGGGATATCCATCAGTATCTTTCTCTTCGTACAATAGGTATTGATACAATGCCCCGAAGAAAAAGAATGCAGATAAAAGATCTTTTCGTGCAGATACCCACACCACGGCTTCTGTATTCAGTGGATGAATGCAGAATGCAATGGCACCGAGTGCACTTAGAAGCTTATCTCCTGTCATACGCTGCAAACAGCGCAATACCAGATACGACGTTGCGCCGTGGAGGAAAATATTGGTCAAGTGGTATATCCACGGAGAAAACCCTGCAATCAAATGTTCAATTTGATACGTGAGTAACGTAAAAGGAATATAGAGTTCTGGGTCGAAAGTACTAAATATTGCCTTGATAGTATGAAGGTTAAAAGAAGCAATCTTTGCATTCTGATACACGAGCATATCATCATCCATATTGACAAATTCATACCCAACCGTGCGTCCGTACAATAGGAGGACACATGCCAAAATAATGTAAGGGCAATAGTCTTCCAGCCACTGCTTGATGACTTTCATGTTCATGAATGTTTTTTGATAACACGTTCTAAAGCATCAAAGCCCCGCACGAGGCTTTCCATAGATGGCCCAAAGCTTATACGACTATAAGACTTGTATGCCGCAGTGCGTCTGCGCTTTCCAGGGTTTACATCAAAAAATTCACCTGGGACTGTAATAACTTTTTCTTTCAGTCCTTCTTCAAAAAATCGCATACCGTCTCGCAAGGGTTCTGGAAGACGGCTGAGATTTGCCCAACAATAAAATGCACCCATCGGAGCATGAGGAACATCTATACTTAGTTCGGAAAGCCGTTTCAGTGCAAAGTTACGCTTCTTGGAAAAACACTCCTGTAACCGTTTTGCTTGTTCTAGTACTTTTTGTGGTTCCAACAAAGCAATAGCAGACTGTTGCAATGGGTGCGGTGCACCACCGTCCAGAAAAGACCCTGCACTGGTAATAGACTCTATGACGGACTTCGGTCCTACCGTCCAGCTAATGCGCCATCCAGGTCGTCTCCAGTTTTTTGTTAAGCCGTCGACAATAATTACGGGGTCTTCATTGACATCGTCTACATATGCAGCCGAAGAAACCAAGTTATGTTCGTTCTTTTCTTCATCATTTCCGTAAATATAATGTGAGTAAAATTCATCAAAGATCGTATGGCAGTCGCACTCTCTGCATACCTCCACCCACTTTCGTAGATGATCTCCTTTTACATGTTGCCCTGTTGGATTAGAGGGATTGGAAATGAGAAGTGCGCCCAATCCCAAACCAAGAATACGTTCACGGAGTTCTTCAGGGCTCAGAACGTATCCCTCATTTTCTTTCAAGAGAATAGGAATAGGGGTAAATGCGCGAAAGACCGTCAGTAGTTCTTCGTATGCGGTGTAGTCTGGAATGCAATGTCCAATGTGGATGTTTCCAAGCGCTGCTGCAAGGCGTGTGAGTGCCAGTCTTCCCCCTCCGCTAATAGCTACGTTTTCATAGGTATACTTGGAATCTTTCTCTGACCGATATAAAACATTATAGAGGTTTGCCACTTGTGTCCGTAAAGACTTTAGCCCTGCCACAGGTGCATATTCGTATGTTTCTTCATTGATAGTTGCCATGGAGCTTTCTTCTCCTGGAAGCAGATCTGTCTCTGGTGCACCCTGTCCAAGGTTTGCCCATTGAGGATCTTCTTCACAAAATCCCATTTGTACCGCTTTTGTTGTGACATAGATAACACCTGTCATGGGTACCTGCCTGAAACACGAAGATTTTTCAGAGTTCATTTGGTGTAGAATAGCTATTTGTTTGCGCATTTCAAGCGTGTTTACACATATACCTTTCCACGTTACCCCAACATCGTAACCTTTCGTAGGAAACGCTTCCGAATGAATGGTATTTTGAGTAGCAGGTTCCATCCTTTAAAAATCCATCGTAGTGCTTTTCCATTTGCCAGAAAAATCCACTGCGTCAATGTATTGGTAAAATTATTCACACCACTTTTTATAGACCCCTTTCGCATACGTGCATACGGACGCAAGTGTGATGGACTATCGTTTTGAATCGCTTTCAACAAAGCCGCTCCCAGAACTTCGGTATCCTGTATACCAGCATTCATTCCTTGGCCACCAACAGGACTATTCAAATGAGCTGCATCACCCGCAAGCGCTACTCTGCCTTTTACAAATTGTGTACTAATACGATTGTGTAAACGGAACTCACTTTGCCACACATTTTCATACGATTCTCCTGGAAATAATTGCTTCATCGCTCTTTTGGTTCTTTCTTCTATGGTCATTGCATTTTTCGAGAAGTAGATCAAAATAAGCCTCCAAACATCAGCTTCGATTTTTATACCTATCACCAGTACGTCTTTTGTAGAGAGTAGCGGAAAAGGTTTATCGCTTAGCAGCCGCACATCTGCAAGTGCAGCATGCGCCTTATACGTTGCTCCTTTAAGGTGAACGCCAAGAATCTTTCGGACTGTGCTATGTGCTCCGTCACACCCCACCAGAAACGAAGCTGTAACCTCTTTCTCTTTTCCATCTTCCTGTATGCGAACAGATACGGAATGTGCATCTTGTGTGAATGAAATCAATGTACATGAAAAACGCACATCTGCACTTTTCTCCTTTTGGAGTGCATCACACAAAATGCGTTCTGTTTTCGACTGTGGCAAAACAAGTAAATGTGGGTATTTAGTCTCGTCTTTTACCTCTTCTAACGGAAGAGTGAGTAATACTTTTCCTGTATCTACATCTGTGATCTGTGGGTGATCAGCCACAATCCCCTGCTCTAAAAACTCATCTATAACCCCAAGACCAGAGAGGATCTCTTGTGTGCGTGGCCAAATGGCAGGTGCTCTGGAATGTTCATGTGTGGTAGCATTTTTTTCTATGAGCAAAACTTTCTTTCCTGCTTTTACCAAACGAAGCGCCAAGCTTAAACCAACTGGTCCTGCCCCTGCGATAATGATGTCGTAGTCCATGGGATGTATTGTATCATAAGGAAAAATGCCCGCATTCGTTTCTATGAAAGGCTAATTTTTGAGAAAACCCAAATCGTACACTTGAGGTCTTAATTTTTCAGTGAGTATTTTATAACTTTCCTCAAATGCCTTGAAGTCTACTGGTGGAAAATCGCCACTGGAATTTCTTGACTGTAAAGCCTTACGTATTTGATACCAGCCTACATCTGATCGATTGAGCTTTAGCTCATCTCGAATTTTGTAGGAATCCGTATGTTCAAAATAGGCTTTCCACAACTTTTTTCCTTCCTCTAAAACTGATTTTGCTTCATTGGATACATTCTTATCTGATAAATACTGCACCATAAAATCAGACTCAAAACGCTGCGGTGCTCCCACTTCACTTTCTGTATATGGAATAAAATGATTGACAATCGACCATTTCTTTTCATTCCATTCTAAATCATTTGCACTCGCAGTCAGGTTACTCCCATTAAATAACATCCACATTAAACAATCATTTTTAAATTCTTCTGACAGTGGCAGAGAGGGTTGTAAAAATTGATCACGATCGTTAATCCATGTTGGTTTTATGATGCGGCGAACAGTAAAAATAGCTGCTGCTTGCCATAGATTATCTGCCGTGACAAATATACTTCCCGCACTACCAAATCCTGAAGAAAGTAACCCTGTTGTTTTTGAATGTTGAATATCACTTCCTTGAAAAATCATACATCCAATTGCACTATCTGCCCATTTTGTGCCTCGTAAGTCTTTTGTTGATGTTGCGGGAGTTACTGCATTTTTCAAAGGAACTACATCAAGCTTATTTGCCTTTGGCCTCTTTATCCAATTGCCAAGCAATGTTTTACTTTCAAGATTATAAAAATTCTTTTCACCAATTGGTTGCGCCTCTTTATCCAATATTTCAGTTGATACAATGGTAATTGGAGTTTTTTCTTGGTTAAGTTGATGTGTTTGCCATATTAGAAAACCAATCGGAAATGTACCTTTTAGCCCGTCAAAAGCCTTACTTGATACGATAAATCCATCTAAGTAACTGGCATTCCAATCATCTCGGAATTTTTCAAAATTTGGAGCATTGACATACTTAAGCGTGCTAAACATAGCAAGTGTGGCATTTGGAATTTCTTTAGATATTCTTACTAAGAATTGCGCAAATAGTTCTCTTGAAGCATAGCCTTGAGTGTCCATAAGGGAAGCAACTTTTGTCTTTGACACTCCTATTTTGCCTTCTGCATTTTTATTATCGGATATATTATCCGCATTCATTGCCTCTGCATAAGGAGGATTAATGAGAACGAGAATCTTTTTCCCTTCAGCTATTGCTTTTCGTAAACTATCAGGCACTTTGTTTGTGAGTGCATAGTCGATATTACCGTCATCTGTAATATCATCGTTCAAATAGTCATACTGAAATCTTTGTGCAGCTACACAAGTTTTTGTAGCTTTCATCACATCGATATCTTCATTGTCTAATGTTGACATATATACCTTCCGTGGATTGCTGTGTTTTACTTCCAAATTCCCTACCCCACAACACATATCCCACACGATGTATTCTTTTTGCCAATTTGGCCCTAGCGTCTCTGTTAGTTTGTCATACGCTTTGTCTACTACATGAAGAGGGGTGAAGAATGCCCCTTTAAATTGTCGTTCATCAATTGGAATCAAACTATCACGCCTTTCTAATAAGTAATCCCTGTATTCTGATTTTGGCGGCTTATGATAAATTGCCCAAAATTGACGATAACCCTCTTTGCTTCCAAGTTCATATATCTTTCCCCCCAAACTAAAAACTGGAGCATTATCTTTATGCAACAATGCAGCGGGGAGGTCTTTGTGGGTCGAAACAGTGCCATCGTGCATAATATCTGCGAAGAATAAAAGAGCATAATCCTCTTCTTTTACATCCGTTATTTCTCTGCCAATCATTTCTATCCACTTATCGAAAACCTGTTTTAGGTTATCTGGAGTAATTTGCGTTCGGATAATGTCACCACTTTTTATAGCTGTTTTTATTGTTTGTATAAACTCCTCTTCATGCGTCTCAATAACGAAAGATACGAAATGTGTACCTATATATGCAGAAACTGCATCCAGTGCCTCTTGAGTGTAGCCACTGGCTGACTTTCCCCATTTTATGGTTTTCTTTTCTAGAAAAGGAATGACATCAGCACTCTTCATAAGAGCCGCTTTTTTCGTATCAATCACTGCCAAAAATGGCGGCACATGCTCACCCTTATTTAAAGCATCCTGCACATAATGCAAAAGCTGCGTAAACATAGCATAGCTAGATACATGAGAGTCTTGCTTTGCTTCAAACCAAATTTCCTTAGTCTGTATATCTATAAGATTTTTTTGATACCCCTTTAGTCCAAGTGCTTTGATATACGCATCTTTTACATCTTCTTCACTAGATGCCTGTTGTAACTTTTGGTAAAGACTCATGTTTTCAGTATACACTTTTGCCAATGGTGAGCCACGCAAAGCTCTCCAAAGGAGAGTAAAGTCTGGTGGGCTGGAACCCCCGAAATCTTGTACTTCTGATTTACGGACAAAAATACTTTGGATAAATGTAAAGAGTAATCCTTTTGATTGTTTTCCACTTTGCACTTTTCACTGTAATGGTGGGCCGGGCTGGACTCGAACCAGCGAAGTCAGAGACATCTGGTTTACAGCCAGACCCGTTTGACCACTTCGGTACCGACCCACAATTGAATTCGAGCTAAGTCCGAGCCCAACGGGCGATGGACGAAGCCGAAGATGTTGTGTCGCGCCGTAGTCTCGTCGGAGCCAAAGGCGAAGACGAACGTAGGCGGACTGTTCTGTGCTACTGAAAGAACTATGTCCAAATACTGGACGAAGGAAGTCTAATTGTAAAATGCACAGAATTCAACGAAATAACCGAAAACAAATAAAACTCTCATCTTCGTATAGAAAATGAGAGTTATTACATGAAAGAGGTACATAGCTATTCTCCAAATGCCTCCTTCATGTGATCTGGGGTCATTCCTAAGTATAACCCTTTGTTCGCAAGTAGTGCTTTTAGCTCTGTATTTTGCCTGATTGTTAGTACACCAACTATCTGGTCTTTATCGTGACAAACGATATCCCGTAACGCCAGAGGAGACGTATTTCCGAAGTACTGGCGCAAAGCTTCAAGAAGATTCTCACTAGGGTGAAATTCATCTAATGTATGAAGAGTCAACTTCTGATTTAGCCTCTTCATAACTTCTGTATGAAAATCTTGTCGACTTTTAGAATCCCAAACTTCTTTTGCATGTATTTTTGACATGGCATACCTCTTTCTGTAATGAGAATGAGCCTACAAACACGATGTCTGTAGATACTATCAATATAATATAAATTATATTTTAGTCAATTACTTCCTCAGTGTTCTATACCCCCAGATATTCCCCCACCACATGATTATGACGAGAAGAGTCATCACAGGGAAAGACCAGTGAAATACTGCCTGCCAAGGATCTATAAGCAAAGGAAGGAAAATACCGATAAATACAGGAAGCCCTATGCCAAAGGACACAATGGCAAATGCTTGAAATAGCGTAAAGATCTTTCGGAGCAGCGTTCCCAATGCAGGAGACCCGCTAAAGGCATCGTTCACCACAAAGCCAATGGCGATAAGAGCAGAGGCTACTGTAGATGTAAGACAGAATGGACATACTCCGCGTAGTTGGATCACACTTGCAAGGTACAAACGAAAGCTAAACAATACTCCAAGAACTAACACCCACCAAACCACTGTGCGCAAAGACCGAGAAAACGATGTACCCAAAACCAAGGCAAGGCCATAAAGCGAAAATGCGCTGTACCACAGCATGCCAAGCATGGGATTTGGAATACCAGGGAAGTAATGCGCCCATTCCCCTTGTACCGTTTTTGTACAACTGACCAATGTATTTGGTGAACACGGTGTCAGTTCTCCTGGGTGCAAAATAGCGGCAAGGTACTCTAGTACCAGAAAACTGGCATCGATCATTCCAATAAGTGCAGGAATAAAAATGATCCATGCAGCGATGGTGGTACTTTTTGATTTGAGATTCATGCACGCATAGTACCACTTTCCACTTTCCACTTTCCACTATTTTATCCCTCCCACCGTATTGCCTGCATAGGACTCAGACGTGATGCCTTACGTGCAGGAATCAATCCAAAAATAAGTCCAGTAGCAAATGCCATAGCTAGAGCTGCAAGTAACGCAGAAATAGACAGCACAAAAGGAACGTGACCAATAAACTTACTGGCAACAGCTGCAATGAGCGCACCAAGAAGTGCGCCACCCAGAACACCTATCAGTCCACCAGTCATGGTCAGGACTATTGCTTCTATAAGAAACTGACGGAGGATGTCCTTCTGTGTTGCTCCAAGTGCTTTGCGCAACCCGATCTCCCGTGTGCGCTCTGTAACAGATACCAACATAATATTCATAATCCCGATACCACCAACAACCAAAGAGATGCCCGCAATAAGGCCAATAAAGGCCGTAAGCCCTAGCCCAACAGTACCAACGATCTCTGTCGCTTGCGCGGCAGACCTCGCGCGGAAGTCGTCTTTATTGTAATCATTTTCAGGATTTACTATTCCATGTCTCTGCCTTAGAAGAGAGGTAATATCTGCCACCGCAAGTTCCGTATCTTCTATAATGGAATGCATAGAGACATAGCTTAAGTACTTTTGTCCTGTTTGTGCTTTGGCTGTCGTAAATGGAACATAAACAGGAGCATCAAGGTCTTGTAATAGGGCAGATCCTACGCTTTGCATCACGCCGACAACGGTATAAAAACGTTCTCCTATGCGTACACGTTCTCCTATGGGATTATGATCCCCAAATAAATCCACAGCAGACTGATATCCAAGCACTACCACATTGCGTGCTCCTTTTTCATCTGAATCATTAAGCAATCTTCCTTCAGCTAGTTTTAAACCGTAGTTTCCAAAAAAATTCTCTGTTGTGCCAAAGATATATGGCGAAACTTCTTCTGTGCCATAGATTACTTTATCCCTGATAAAGATCACCGGTGCGACACTTTCTACAGTAGTGAGTTTCTTTATAGCTTCGTAGTCTGACAATGAAACAGAGTCCAAGGATCGACCAAACTTTTCAAACCCTGTTGGATACAGCTCTATCAGTCCACTAGAAAAAGACTCCACCTGATCCAGCACATATTGCTGAAAACTCCTTCCAACAGAAACCATCAACACCACAGATCCTACTCCAATAATGATCCCCAACATCGTCAATATCGAACGCATACGATGAGCAAATATTGCTGTCTTGGCCGATTGCAAAGTGTCTAAAAGAAGCATTATTCGTAACGAAGTGCAGAAATAGGAGGAAGAAGAGCTGCTTTACGTGCAGGATACATACCAAAACCAAGTCCAACAGCAAGTGCCATACCTAACGCTAAAAACATAGCAGGTAGCGAGAGTGCAAACTGGTAGGTATCCAGAAATTTGGACACAACAGATGCAATAAAAACTGACAAACCAAATCCACATACCACCCCAATAATTCCCGCAAGCATCGTCAATGCAACTGCTTCTGCAAGAAACTGGAGCATAATATCCTTACGCCTTGCACCCAATGCTTTCCGTAGACCGATCTCCCGTGTGCGTTCCGTGACAGATACCAACATAATATTCATAATCCCGATACCACCAACAACTAAAGAAATGCCCGCAATTGTGGTAATAAACAATGTAAGACCCAAAGACACGGAGCCAAGAATATCATTGGCCTGTGCAGCTGTTCGAACAATAAAATCGTCTTTGTCTGGGTCTCCTAAGGGGTTGTTGATTCCATGTCGCTTTCGAAGAAGCGTTTCAATGTCTTTTTGTGCAAAACCAAAATCGACAGATGTCTGCATAGTAATCATATTTGCATATTTTTGTGATGACTGTGCTCGTGCTGTGGATAACGGGATAAATACCATCTCATCTGCATTTTGAAAGAACTGTGTGCCAACAGATTCCAGTACTCCAATAACTTGATACGAACGTGTGCCAAGTTTGACCCGTTCTCCAATGGGGTTTTGTGCTCCAAAAAGATTATCCGCAATTTCTGAACCCAATAGCACTACATTGCGTACAGCTGTAATATCGGATTCGTCCAACAGCCTACCTTGTGCAACAGTCACCTCACGGTTTTTAAAGTAATCTGGAACTGTTCCTATAACACGCGGCTCTGTCTTTTCTCGTCCATACGTTGCATAATCCACAGGAAGCATGATCCCTGGTGCAACATTGGTTACCGTGCTTAAGTTTTTGATCGCATCAACATCATCGAATGTCAGACTATCATATCCTGCCTGTACTACCCCCTGTGCACCTTCCACTTGCCCTGGAAAAACCACAACAGACTTTGCTCCAATGGAACTAATCTGACCCAAGATCAAGCTTTCAATACTAGCGCCAACAGAAGTCATCAACACGACAGATGCCACACCAATAATAACACCGAGCATAGTGAGCAAAGACCTGTTCCTGTTACCAGTCAGACTCTTGCTCGCCGTGTGGGTGATATCGGCGATACGCATTATTTTTTTAGTTTATTATGAGGGGTTGCATATACTTGTTTAAACTTTGTCGTATCAGAACTGACGCGACCATCGAGCAAGTGAATAATGCGTCGTGCATGTGCAGCCATATCCTCTTCGTGCGTTACAAGGATAATAGTGCGGCCCCCTTGGCGGTGTAGACCTTGCAATACTTCCATGACCTGCGTTCCCGATGCACTATCTAGGTTTCCCGTTGGCTCATCTGCAAAGATAACATCTGGCTCTGTTACAAGAGACCGAGCAATTGCCACACGCTGCTGTTGACCACCAGAAAGCTGGTTCGTGTGAAAGTATGCACGATCCTGTAGTCCCACAGACTCAATGGCATGCATTGCACGTTCCGTTCGTTCTTTCGTTGGAATAGATGGATGATACAAAAGTGGTAATATCACATTTTCTAGTACCGTCGTTCTGGGCAACAAGTTAAATGCCTGAAAAACAAAACTGACACGAGTAGCACGAATAGCTGCCAATTCATCATCTGTCATACTGCGTGTTTCCTCGCCACGAAAAAGATATTTTCCATTTGTCGGCTGATCCAGAAATCCAAGTATATGCATAAGGGTCGATTTCCCAGAACCAGAAGGCCCCATAATGGAAACAAACTCCCCTTCTTCAATGGTTAAATTGATATCGTATAAAACAGATGTTTCCAGTTCTTCATTAAAGTATGATTTACTCAGATCAATGGTCTGAATAAGTGGTGCCGCTTTTTTTGCTTTTGTTTTTTTCATGCTACTTCGTAAGAACAATGACTGTTTCACCTTCTATGAGCCCCTCGGTGATTTCAATGTCTGTCACTGTTTCCATACCTGTAGACACTGGTCGTTGCTCTATAGCACCACTATCTTGGAGGACACGAACAATTTTTTGTCCTGCAGTATTTTTGATCACTGCACGTCCAGATATATGAATGACATCTTCTTTTGTATTGGTAATAATATCTAAGTCACCAGTCATGCCAATCTTGAAAAGTACATCGTTGTCTTCTTTAAAGTCGAGTTTTACCCGATACTTCGGAACACCGTCAATAACGGTTGCCGCAGGGTCTATCTCTGAAACGGTGACAGTAAATGACCTATCTGGATAGGCATCCAGAAGCAATGAACCTGTTTGTCCATACTTGATTTTTGGAATATCAATTTCGGAAGTAAAGACTTCTATACGATACGGTGAAATTCCAAGGATGGTAATGGCGGCGACAGTCTCACTAAATTGCCCAGGTGTAAACTCTCCTTCTTTTAGGCTTACCTTGGTAATAGTTCCATCAATCGGTGCTTTGAGAATGGTATCGTCGTAATCTGCCTGTGCCTTTTGTAGATCTGCGCGTGCGGATTGTACCCTTCCTCGAGCACCGTCGATATCCGTTTGACGAGAACCTGCCTTTTTCAAATCCAACTGTGCCTGTGATATCTGTACTGCCGTTTGATATGTAGAAATATCGCTCAGTGCTTGATCTCTGGAGCCCTGTGCAGAGACTAGATTTGCCTCTTCTGTTGCAATCCTTGTTTCATAGCTTGCTACCTTATCTTGTAAAGACTGTAGTACGGCGTTGATATCAATATAGGCATTTTCTACATATGTTTTCTGCACCGCCAATGTACCCTTCAGGGATTCCTTCTTACTATAGGAAAACAGCCCCATTGCTTCCTGCTTTACGATAAAATCGTAGGCATGTTGCACCACTACTGTTGCATCTGCTATTGAGCTTTGCGCTTGCTGCAATGCTGTAATTACTTCATGGTAATCATTCGGACTTTTTGTGTACTGTGCAATCACACTATTCATGGTAACAAGTACGCGTTTTCGCTGTGCATTCATTTCTGCGTATTCTGCAGGTTGCTCTTGCACCAAAATATTTTGCAACGTGACATCTGCGTATACATCCTCAATCACTGCTAAAGCAGTTTTTGCCACAGAAAGATCTTTTCCAAATGCACTCCACGCACTAGATACTTGTCCTACCAACGCTGTAGTTGCTTCTGATTGTAAACTTTTTAGCTTGCTATTTGCCTTCTCTAGTGAGGCTACAGCTGTGTCATACCTTGAACGTGATAGATCCAATGAGGATTGCTTGTTTCGCAATTCTGCTTCTGCAATAGCGATATCCTCTGGACGTGTTCCCTCCTCCATTGCACGGAGTTCTGCATAGGCTGTTGTCAGTCTCGCCTGTGCTGCAGTAACTGCTGCCTGCAAACTTCCAGAACGAAGCTTTGCTAATTCCTGTCCCGCAGTCACAATATCTCCGTCGGCCACAAATAGCTGGTTGACAATTCCTGATACAGGAAACTTAAGCTCTAAGTCCTTTTCAGAGATCACTGTTGCCACAACCTCCACAGTTTGTACTAACTCCCCCCTTTTTACCTCCTCTGTTAGATACTCTGCGGGGGCTTCGTACGTTAAAAACCGTGCTAACGCTAACACTGGAACGGCGACAACAATAACAATGGTAATCCTCTTCCACCGACGACGTATGTATCGAAGGATATTCATCATATTCATAGATAAAATCTGCTCTTTTATGCTGAATTTTGCACTCTGAACAGGTTTTTTTTGCATGTGATTATTATACCATAAATTACAATATCTTACAATATTAGGTTCCTCCAGCTGATTTGAGCGTTTCCAGCGCTTCCCTTACTGCCTCTTCAATGGGGCGCATAGTTATCCCCTCTTCTTCTAGCTTTTTCATACTCAGTACGCAGTTACTTCTCCCCGCTTTGGTAACACTACCAAGATCTTCAAGTTCAAGTTTTTCAAACGTATGACGAGGGTCAACGATCTCTTTATAGAGCTCCATGATACGCAGTGGGCTCATCACTCCTGGGTTCACTATATTATATGGACCTGTGGCACGCTTTGCGATCAGCTTTTTTACTGCTTCTAAAAGGTCTGGTATGTAGGTCATAGAGTTCTCTGTCTCGATCAACTTATCGTATTTTACAAGCTTATTGATCAAACTACGCTCTGAGTGTGTTCCATCAAACGGCATACGTAAGCGGATATTAAGCACTGGGAAATCATTTAAGATTTGGTCTATGTAGCCTTTTGTTCTGGAGTAAAAACTACCGAAGAAGTTTGGAGCATCTTGTTCGGTAAATGGTGTTTCACTGCCACCTGCATACACACAACCCGTTCCAATATGCACCATATAAATGTTTCGTTTTTCACACTCCTCCAGCAATACCAATGGACCAAGAACGTTGCTATGAATGGTTTCCATTTTATGGTCTTCACACCAGTCCACATTGGGACGACCCGTTTTTCCTGCAGCGTTGATAATGACATCTGGTTTTTCTGTGTCCAGAATATTGGCAATCGCTACAGCATCTGCAATATCAATGGAAGGACACAATGCGTCTGGGAAAGCACGTACAAAGTACTGCCCCATAAAACCCCTTGCTCCAAAAATCATGACTTTCATGCGGAAACTATAGCATATACACCCTTCTTATCTAATTGGTTTTCCTTTTCTATTCGCCCCCTTCTCCTGCCGCTTGATCCATTATAGCTACTGGATTAATCCATTCCTCCTTCCAATGCCGAATAATAATTTTTTTAAGTTCATTATTCTTTTTTTCTGGTGACACTTTTTCCCATTCTTCATCTGGGATGCTATTCGTATAGCTGCAGTATTGCTCGTAGATTTTGGTAGATACTTCATTATCAAACATATCAGAAATCTGCGCTTGCACTTGGCGCAATATCTTGTGATCTCGAAACTCTATACTCCCATTATTCACATGATAGAGATATTTTGCATGAAAAGATGTATTATAATATTTTGTAAAAATATAACTCTTCGAATGATCATAAAGCATTTTTTTTGGCGGATTTTTAAGATTAAATAAATGTTGGATTTGCCCATCAATGACATCAATATTTGTCTTACCGAACACAGCATCTTCGTTTTCATGTTTAATCACCGTATTTTTTGCTTCGTTTATAACAAAAAGTAGTGAAGCTGCACCAATCACCCCTTTTATAATATTGTTTATTATAATACTTTTCTGCGGACCTTCGCGAACTACTTCTTTTGAACTAGGGGTATCAAATGACATGCATCTTATTATAGTATATTTATGAATATTTGTAAATTTTTTATATATAAATAGCCTCGCGTCACAAACTTCCTTTATGAAGCATCTCTGGTATACTTTTACTCATGGTACGAAAAAGACGCAGAACAAAGCGTAGGCGCAGGAGGACGAAGAAGAAGAGTTCCTTAAATCTTGCACCAGAAACACAACGGCTCATCTCTGGGACAGCCCAAATGGCTGCGGGAATCCTCTTACTTCTTGTACTGAAGCAAGATGCCGGAATGATAGGCCAGAGCTTAAACACTGCCATGACATTCTTTTTCGGTTCATGGAGCATGATATTTCCTGCATTCCTTATACTCTCTGGACTGCTTCATTGGTTTACCAGAGAAACCGCATTTGAAATGAAACGTTCTGTCGGCTTGGTTCTATGCCTACTTTCTTTTCTAGGAATGATTCACATAGGAGCCCCACTGGAAGACATTGCTAGTCAAAGGGATGAACTAGCAGGTGCAGTAGGATTTATGATGAGTTTGCCGTTTTTGGTCTTTGCTAGTCGTTCTGTGGGATACACCGTTTTGGGAGCATTGTTTATTAGTGGACTCTTTATTTCTTTCGAGCCGGATTTTGCAGGAATGTTCTCTGCCGTGAAGTCTTTGGTTACTCCTCCAAAAAAGAAAAAACGTCGCAGAGTAGTGGAAGATGATTACGAAGAGGACGAGGAATGGGAAGAAGAGGGGGAAGAGGAAGAGGATGAAGACCTCATTGAAGAAGATCAAGAAGCACCAGAGCTCAATATTGTTCGTCCTATATTTGCACAGAATAATGTAAAAGCTCATACCAAAAAAGTTATGAGCAAAGCCGTACAAGATGTACTCCAAATGAAAGATACACGCTTTGAAGAATGGACATTTCCTGCCTATGACCTTTTGGATAGTGCACAAAGTGAATTAAAGGTAAATGATGAAGAGCTGAAGATGCAGGCAAAGCTTATTGAAGAAAAACTGGAAGAATTTGATATTCGTGTCACTATGCGCGACGCACACCCTGGTCCGACTGTTACGCAATTTACCCTTAAGCCATCTGAAGGAGTAAAGCTCAGTAAGATTGCTTCTCTAAAAGATGATCTTACTCTTGCACTTGCTGCATCTAGCCTTCGTATAGAGGCACCGATTCCTGGAAAATCCTTAGTAGGAATAGAGATGCCAAATTCCGTACGCACAACCGTACATTTGCGGGAAATATTAGAGAGTCAGGAGTTTACAGAAAGCAATTCCCCTCTTACGTTACCACTGGGTAGAGACGTGTCTGGACAATCTGTGGTTGCTGCACTGGATGAAATGCCTCATCTTCTCATCGCAGGTGCAACGGGTGCTGGTAAATCTGTGTGCATGAATTCATTTTTAGTTTCGATGCTCTATCAAAATGCACCGCATGAATTAAAGCTCATTCTTATAGACCCTAAGCGTGTTGAACTAATGCCATATGACGGTATACCTCATCTGTTAACACCAGTAATTACGGAGGCAGAAAGAGCATTACAAGCCTTGCGTTGGGCTGTTGCGGAAATGGGACGTCGTTTGCATCGCTTCTCTGAAGCGAAGGTCCGAAACCTTGATGAATTCAATGAAAAACAAATGGAAGAAGAGGGTATTCTTCCACGTATTGTTATTGTGATCGACGAACTTGCAGACCTGATGATGCGCCAATACCGAAGAGATACAGAAACCATGATTGCTCGTATCGCCCAAATGGCACGTGCTACAGGTATGCACCTTATTATTGCCACACAACGTCCGAGTGTGGATGTTATCACTGGTCTTATAAAAGCAAACATTCCGACACGTATCGCATTTCGTACAGTTTCCGCTGTAGACTCTCGTACTATTTTAGACTGCATTGGGTCTGAAGACTTGCTAGGTAGAGGGGATATGCTTTTCAAGAATGCCGACACTGCAAACCCAAAACGAACGCAAGGGATTTTGATTACGGGAAAAGAAGTGGAACGTGTTATTAATTCTGTCAAAATTGCTGGTGGAGGAAAGGTAACCGAACAGATAGATATGGGCGGAGATGAAGAGGGTACAGAAAAGAGTGATGGTCAATACATAGACCTCGATGCAGATGATAACGGCGGTGACGATATGTTCTTCGACGCTGTTCGCGTTGTTCAAGAAACAAACAAGGCATCTGCTAGCCTTCTACAGCGACATCTAAAAGTTGGATATGCACGGGCTGCCAGAATTCTAGATATTATGGAGGAGAAAAACCTTATAGGCCCTAGTAATGGAGCCAAGGCACGAGAAGTCTATATCGATAAAATCGCACAATAATGCAACTGCTCATCGGTACAGGGAATGCAGGAAAGCACATTGAGATCCGTGAAGTTTTAGAAGATCTTTCTCTGGAATTTTTATCACCTTCGGACCTACAGATTTCTATTGACCCAGAAGAAACAGGTTCAAGCTTTGCACAAAACGCCCTACAAAAAGCAAAGCATTTTTATGAACATGGAGGGTGTATCCCTACTGTTGCTGATGACTCAGGCATCATCATTGAAGCTCTAGAAGGGGAGCTAGGTATCCATACACGACGCTGGGGTGCAGGAGCAGAAGCCAGTGATGAACAATGGATAGAATATTTTTTGGAAAGAATGCAAAAAGAGAAAAATAAAAAAGCCCGCTTTGTGTGTAACCTTGCGTACATTGACCCTGAAGGAGAAGAACATCTATTCGAAGGAAGTTGCGAAGGACTGATTACCAATACACTGGAAGCAGAATATCTTCCAGGACTTCCCATTTCTGCCTGCTTTAAACCAGAAGGATTTGACATGGTCTACAGTGCTATGAGTATCGACCAGAAAAATAGTCTCTCACATAGAGGAAGGGCGGTACAACAGTTCCGTTTACACTTGGAACAAAATTAGCAAATCCTATAGCGGTGTAAAATCCAGAGCAAGTATCTTCGCCCAGACATTTTCTATCACTTTTTTCAACTCTTCTTTATCCTGCTTGGAAACGGTAAATTTCCTTTGAATAGGCTCATCTTCGCCTTCTCCTACAAAATCAAGAATGAACTCTTTTGGCTGAATAATGCCAAAACCTGACTCTATGAGTAGAGCATAAAAGACCAACTGTCGGAAATATCCATAATCTTGGATCTGCTTTTCGGTTTTCGGCTTTCCTGTCTTATAGTCGATAACGATAGCAGATGAAGAATTTGGCTCCATGAGGTCTATCCTATCCAGCTTGCCTTTCATAGGAATATCTCCCAGATAAGTGGAAATAGGGTATTCCACTTTATACACCACTGGATACGGTGGTTGTAATACTTTTTCAAAATATCTTTGCAATGTTTCTATTCCTAAATGCTCCAAGCGTTGGTATTCATTTTTCGTCAGCAACTCTTTTGCTTTTAGGTGTTCCACAAAAAGCTTCTCTGCTTCAGCCTCTTTCAATGGCTCTCCAGCGATCACAGTATCTGCCCATTTTGCCATGACATGGTGAATGGCATTTCCATAAGCAAAATGTGGCTGTTTTGCCTGTGGCCTTTGTAGAAGGTCTAGTTCCAAAAACACTAAAGGATCTTCCAGGAAATGATTCAATGAGGTCGCAGATAGTGAGAAATTTTCAATGCGTCTTTTGAGGAATGTCTCAAATTCTGTATCAAATTCCCGCGGAATGGGTGTAAGCAATGTCGACATTTGTTCTGGATGTTCTACTTCTCTGTATTCTTCTGGCAGATCCCCTGCTTCCGCAAAGAACCCAGATGGTGCAACTGTTTTTGTACTGTCTCCTGCTGTTAGCTCATGGGGACATGTGAATATTAATTCTCTTTTAGCCCTAGTCATAGCAACAAACGTAACACGGCGTTCATCTTGATTCTTCTCATATTTTTTCTGATCTTTTTCCCAGCCAAATAAAAGTTCTTCGGGAACTGCCACAGAGGGAGGGTTTCTTCTCTTGTCCCAATGCCCTTCTCTAAAGTTTGCCATGATGACTGTATGAAACTCCAGACCTTTACTTTTATGGGCAGTCATGAGCTGTACACCAGACTGGGTAAGATGAGGAAGATCGTAGGTCAAACGCAAATTTCCATAGTCAGGATTCATATAATATTTCATATCGTCAAAGAGCTCATGCAGTCCAAAGTTTGGCTGTTCGTAGGCTCGTTGTTTGATCCGGTCAAAAAACTCCTGTGCTGCCGCAAAATCCACAATGTCCATTTCGCCTTTTTCTATGTCAGACAGTAATCCCGTTTGGATGTACAGATGTTCTAGAGTTTCTACAATGGTTCTCCTGTCTGCATTGTTTTTTACATCAAAAATAGTATCTCTTGCAGAAAGTAGCGCTTCCCTATCTCTTAGTGGTGTCGCATTTTCTTGTGTATCCAACTCTAAGAGAATGTCTGCAATCAACATTTTTTTCTCCCGAGATGATGCATACAATTGTGCCAGATCTGCAGGATGACAACCAAAGCACTCACACGCTAGGGCATTAGCAATAATATCGTTTCCGATAACATTGTCTTTGGACTGCTCTACTGCACGTAAAATAGTAATAGCTTGGCTGACTAACGGATGAGAAAGTAAATCAAGCTTTCCAGAGAGGATTGCTGGAATGCCTCTAGCCTTGCATACGTCATAGACTGTCAGCAGTTCCCTGTTTGTCTGTACAAGTACTGCGATGTCGTTGGCGTCTATTCCCTGCGCAATACGTTGCTCTATAAGATCTCCTATTACCCATGGCTCACTCATATCGCTGGCTGTCATCAGAAGCACTGGTGGTGTGCCGTCTTTCTGCTTTGCTGCAGTAAGATGTTTATCTAAACCCTCTATTCTTCCCACCAGACGTTCTGTGTTTTGAGAGATCAAACTCTCTGCCGCATCTAAGATTGGCTGCGTACACCGATAACTTTGCGTCAAAGTTACAATTGGAGCATTTGGAAATCGCTGTGTAAATGACAATATGTTTTTTAAATTTGCCCCTTGGAATCTATAGATCGCCTGATCGTCATCTCCGACCACAAAAATATTCGGACTGGTATCTGCAGTAGGATCTGCACTTAACAATTGAATAACCTCATACTGTGCACCGTTGGTATCCTGAAATTCATCAACTAAAATATACTGATACCGCTCTTGCAATGATGCGAGTAACCACTCTTCTTCTTTCAAAGCTTTAACAACCGTCAAGATCATATCTTCGTAATCGTACCTACCAGTACTTTTCAGCATCTCCTGGTACGCACAGTAGATATCTATAAGTTCACGGAATTTTTTTGCTGTGAGAAGATTTCTCGTATGCGCTTTTGTCCCTTCCCTGCTCTTGGTCGACATTTCATCGGCATAGGCATCGGCAATGCTATATAACTCTTTTGGATCTGATACTCCTTCACGCTTAATCTCTGCGATACGACCTAAAATATCTTTTGTTCGCATGTATGGATTTTTAGGATTAACAATAGAGAGCCCTGGTGAAAGTTGATCAATTATTTTGTTCAAGCTTTTACATTGTTCTACATCACTAATTTGTTCGCTGGCTGACCAGTCTTCAAACACACTCGGATGACTGGTAATGATATCATTACAAAACCCATGAATCGTATTTACCGTCACACCGTATGCATCTGAACCTATAATTTCTCGTAAGCGATTTCGCATAGCTGTTGCACCACTTTTACTGAATGTCAGACATAAAATGTTCCACGGTTGCATCTGTGTCTTTTTTAAAATATTGGCCGTACGAAGCGCTAAGACTTGCGTCTTTCCTGTGCCCGGCCCAGCGACTACCATGATAGGCCCATCCACAGTATCCACAGCAGTTTTTTGTTGAGCATTCAACATGTCATACGATTTTTTAAACATTGCATCTTTTTTTGGAGACACTGTACGCTTCGTATCTGCGTCTAGTGATTCAGATTTTTTTTGGTTATTTTGTATCATAAATGCATGCTAGCAGAACTCTTTGTTTGGCACATCTGCAGAAGAAATAAAATTAGTCAGACAATGATCGATATCTTTCTGCAAGATTACATTGCCCCACTTCACTGCTACACTTACAGGTAATCTGCCATATGGCGTTTTATTTCTTTTTCCCACTGTATTATGTCTTGTAAAATCTACGGTTGGCTCGTTATTATCGGAGCTCTAAACTGGGGTCTTGTAGGCCTTGGTACCCTTATCGGTACAGACCTTAATGTTGTGAACATGCTTGTCGGAAGCATGCCTCAGCTTGAAGCTGTCGTGTACCTTCTTGTTGGTATTGCAGGAGTTATGAAACTCCTCAAAATGGGAAAGTGCAGCAAATAATATCTGCAATCTTTATGAAATATCCTCTTAAGTTTCTTTAAGAGGATATTTTTTTATAGTGCATCAACTTCAATAGCACAGTGATCGCACTTATTAATTTTCTTCCCTTCTTTCGTTAACGGTACCATTGTCCCTGTTTTACACTTTGGACAAGGGTCTCCTTTGCGCTTCATATCTTCTTCAAGCATACGCATGAAGTCTACATATGACGCTCCTGACTGTGATGATTCTTCAGCATTATATTTCGTAGAGTTAGAGAACCCTACACGCTTTGGCGCTCCTCCTGATTCACGAATCGTCATTGAACGAGGGTGGTCACGCATTTTCTGCAATACCTTTGCTTCGATCTGACGAATACGCTCTCGTGTTACGCCAAATTCTTTTCCAACCTCTTCTAAGGTATGACCGATTCCGTCTCCAAGTCCGAAACGCATCTCGATGATCTTTCTCTCTCTTGGAGTTAAGAATTCAAGCATGGAATGTACGTTCTCTTTGCGAAGCTGACGGTTAGTAGCTTCGAATGGATTTACTGCATCTTCATCCTCAATAAAGTCTCCCAGCTTACTGTCTTCTTCGGATCCTACAGGGGATTCCAAAGAAATAATATCTTGAGAGATCTTTTGGATGTGTCGCACTTTTTTAATATCCATCTCCATTTCTACAGACAACTCTTCGACAGTTGGTTCTCGTCCAAGCTCTTGGACTAAACGACGTTGTGTATGGGTCAATTTATTAATAGTTTCTACCATGTGTACCGGAATACGAATGGTTCGTGCCTGGTCTGCAATTGCACGAGTAATTGCCTGTCGAATCCACCATGTCGCATATGTAGAGAATTTAAATCCACGTTCTGGATCAAACTTTTCTACCGCTCTAAACAAACCAATATTTCCTTCTTGAATCAAATCCAGAAATGACAGACCACGTCCTATGTATTTTTTTGCAATAGATACAACAAGTCGAAGGTTCGCTTCCGCAAGCTGCTGTTTTGCAGAGGCGTCTCCTTTACGAATACGACGTGCAAGCTCTACCTCCTTCTTACCATCGATAAGTGGCACACGTCCGATTTCACTGAGATACATACGCACAGAGTCGTTACTGATCTCTAGTAAGTCCACTTCACGTTCTCTTTTACGACGACCACGTTCTTCGTCTGATTCTTCTTTATCTTTATCAATGGCAATACCAGCTGTAGCAACCACATCCATCATGTCATCTTCTCCACTACTTTTCATACTGGAAACAGAGCTTTCATCATCTGAAACATCATCATCGTCAATATCAATATCATCATCGTCTGCACCAGATGTAATCGTACTTAAGTCTTCAGTAGGCTCTGGGATTTGCAATCCTCCTTTTTGTTTCTTTTCCCAAATCAGGGCATCTTTTACATCGATCACTTGGATACCCAAGTCGACCAACATCGAATACACATCATCCAGAAGGTCAACATCTAGCTCTGCTGTCGGAACAACAGACATGATTTCCTGATGTGTGACATAACGTTGTTCGCGCCCTTTTTTAATAAGGTGCTTTACTTCATCAGGCATTTTTTTCAAATCATCATCTGATGGTTGTGCGATAAATTTTCTTGGATGTGAAGCCATGTGGGAGCAGTATAGTGAAAAACAACGCTACGCCAAGTATATTCGCTAAATATGCATGCTATTTTCAGGAATTCTCTTTATTTTGCTGTCATATTTGCCAGTTTTAACACTTGGCCATACTGTACGGAAAGCTGAGATTCTTCTGCTGTGTTGCCTTCTGAACGTGCTTTTTGTAATTTCTGAGCAAGATCAACCTGCTTATTGCGCAAATATTCACGATTTGCATTGGTACAATTTTTACGAATTTCCTGTGCGGCCATAGAGGGACTCCAGCTTGCAAAATCATGATGTTCACAGTACAACATCAATATCGATGCTCGTTCAACGTACTCCGGAGCGAGGTCTAGCATATCCAATGTTAATGTGTTGGTAGAAGGAGCATCTTTTAACGCGCTATATAAAGAGGCGATATATGGATCTTCTGGTTCTATCAGTTCTGTTAGCAGATTTTTATGCATAGGAAATAGTATGAAAATCCCCAGTGCTATTTCTATACTGCTAAAAGCCTGCCTATTTGGGATATTATCTGGAATATCTTCTGTAAGCCCCTGAGGGATCTTTGGTGCGGACTGCTCTGCACGCAGAATGTCTTCTTGCAACGAGGTTTCCGTTGTTGAAAGTAGTGTTGCAATCTTTCCGATGTAATGCTCTTTTTCGACAGAAGACGTTAATGCTTGCAACAGAGGAAGAACAACATTCATCACTTCTTTTTTTCCTTCAGATGAAGATGTATCTCCTTTTTGAAGATCCGTAATGATCATATCCAAATACGGAACCGCACCTTCTGTCATTGCTATGCGCAGCGCCTCTGGGTCTGCAACTGCTGCTTCGTCTGGGTCTTTCTGAGACAAAGTAACAGCATGTACAGACATACCTTGTTCGCTACATAAGAGAAAGGATCTCTCTGCAGCCTGCTTTCCTGCTGTATCTTGATCCAAACAGAGTACTGCTTTGTCTGTATATCTTTTAAGGAGTTTAACTTGCTGCTCCGTCAACGCTGTTCCAGATACTGCAATAACATGGTGTAGGCCGATGCGATGACAAGCCAGCACATCAAAGTACCCCTCTACGAGGATAACACTTTTCCGTTCTCGTATATGCTCTTTGGCGTAATGCAATCCATACAGAATTACGGATTTGTTATAGAGTGCCGTTTCTCCAGAATTGATATACTTTGCATCATCTTCACCGAGTGTGCGACCACCGAATCCAACTATCTTTCCGCTGCCATTGTGAATGGGAAACATGAGTCTGTTGCGAAAGCGGTCGTAGATCTTTCCTTCATCAAGGTCTTTTTGGATACCAAGACTAGCATCGACGATTTCATTTCGACTAAATCCTGCCTTGAGCAAATGTTGATAGGTATCACTATACGAATCTGGTGCTTTTCCCATTCCAAATTCTTTCACTTGTTCGTCAGGGATTCCACGATCTTTCAAGTAAGACTTTGCCTTTTCATCTTTCTGTAGAACCTCTGCGAAATAGTGCTGTGCAGCTTCCAGACATTCTTGAATACGTTGTTTGTGGTCTTTTTGCACAGGTGTTTCTGGACGCAGACCTTCTACTTTTACCCCTGTTTTTTCCCCGAGGTCTTTTAATGCTTGTTTGAAATCTACATTTTCAATTTTCTGGTAAAAACTAAAGATGTCCCCTCCGCTATTACATGCAAAGCAATATGCAATTCCTTTTTCGGGAGAGATCTGCATACTGGGATGTTTATCCTGATGAAATGGACACACACAGACAAACTGTCTGCCTTTCTTTTTTATCTGACAGTACTGGCCAACCAGTTCTTCTATAGGAAGACGCGCTTTGATTTCAAGAGTTGGATCCATGAAGGCGATTAGTATACCGCAAACCAGATTGTATGTCCTCTTCGATTATTTGTTCGTATGTTTTTCCCAATACCTTCTCGTACGCCTTTGCTAATTCTTCGCGTGCCTCAAGGGGCACCTTAACAATTCTGCGAAATTCTTGTGCAAATCGTTTACGTTCTGCGGTAGTAAGGCAGGTTTTGTTATACTGCAGCCTTCCCGTCTCTGCAGAGTGAGCAATAGATTCGACCTCGGGCGATTTTAAGCGGATTAATGCATCCTGACACTCTTCTTTGTTTGATGAAACTCGAATAGTAAACATATAATTTAGAGTATCAATTAAGCTTTAGCCCGTCCAGTAAACAATTACTAATTACTAAGGGTAATCAACCACCTCGGTAACTGGTTTTTACAGTTCCCATTTTTTGCCCGTCCACGACCAATACATCTTCCATCTAGATGAAGAAGCACAAACCCGTTTAGCCCTGTATCACAAGGAATATCCTTACCATCCTTTAGCTCTTTCCACTCTTTTTCTGTCAGGTTTATAATATTTTTTGTTGCTGTTGATCCTCGTAATGTGAGAAAGTCATGGTCTAGCAATACGGGGTCACTAGTCACCTTCTTTCCAAAAGGGAGGCCAAGCCCAACATTTGGTGTTGGAAATTTGAACCGTACAACTTCCTTTGTTGTTAAAAGATAACGACCATCATGTTCGAGGATCATCTCTTCTTCGCCTATAGGATTCATGCCAAAATGGTTCTCTAGATACTGTGAAATACTTCTTTCGCGAGAACGTGGAATGATCTCTTCTCTTGGGGGAATAATTTCTGTAAGTAAAGGTTCACTGGTAGGTCCTGTCTTTTTTAGAACTGCACAGAAGAATCCTTCGGAGTCATACGTCTGAGGCCAAAGGCGGAGAAACGGAAAGTGGAAAGTGGAAAGTGGAAAATTACTTTTTAATGATTTTTGTACGAGGATTGAATCCTCAATTGCTTTGGTCATTTCCCACTCTCTGTTCTCTATGGAAATTTCTCGAGGATCGACTACTTCCAACTGCTCTGGATATTTTTGTAAAATAGAAAGCACCACTTCTTCATTTTCTTCTGGAGTCAGCGTACATGTGGAATAGACAATGCGTCCGCCAATCTTTGTGGCATGCACGGCAGATTCTATCAACTCTCTTTGTAACTTGGCGTTTTTCCCAATAGAGTCTGTACTACAATACTGCAATGCTGTTTTGTCCTTTCGTGCAGTCCCCTGCCCTGTGCAAGGGGCGTCTATTAATACTTTATCAAAACGACCGACCATATATCTGCCAAACCATTGCCCCTTTTTCTTTGTGACAAGTGCATTGCAGCAGCCCAGTCTACGCAGTGCCTCACGTAATGTTTTCAGGCGCATTTCTTGCATGTCGTTACAGACCACAATCCCCTTCCCTCGAAGTCTTGCTACTATTTGTGTGGATTTACTTCCAGGAGCAGCTGCCATGTCTAGTATCTTTTCTCCGGGTTTTGGGTCGAGCATTGCAACGGGAAGCATACTACTTGCCTCTTGCATGTAGGTGTACCCCAGCACATGGAGTATGTCTTTCCCCAGTGGAACAGACCTGTCTTCTCTGTCTACAAAATACCCTTCGGCACACCAGGGCACTGGCTTTATGTCCCAATTCGCTTCTGAGGCGTATTTCTCGAAGGTATCTATGCTTTGTTTTAACGTATTAACACGTAAACATTTCCGCAAAGGCTTGCTGCTGTACTCCTTTAAAAGTGCAACATCGGTAAAAGCCGTATATCTATCGAATGGGTGATCCATAATCTGCGAGAGTATACAGGACTATTGTCATTCATCGACTATTTATCCTGCGTATCCGTAGTTATATGAACATCATCTCGATTCAGAAGATATTGTATTATTCTGCTCATACTTAATCCCATTTTCTTCCTAAAGACATCAGAATCTATACTAATCTTAATATTGAATGCGCGTTCCAAAACAAGAAAAATAGTTACAGCATCTTCATCTTCCATTCCATGGAACAAGGCAAGAGATTCTTGATCGTCTAAATCAGATTCTTTATCAATGCCAAGGATATCCCTTATAATTTCTTCTACCTTTGTATGCATATCTTCCATTGTATACACCTTAAGATTTTTTATTTCCAGATCTCCCAACAAGGAACACTTATTCCTCTCTGCAGTAATATCTCCAATAATACTGCCTAGTAATCGCTGTGTTATCCTTTTTCTTTCTTTATTCACCTCTTCATTCTGACCGATTCTCACTGGTATTTCGTCTATTATTTTTTGAGCATTGCTCAGTGCAGTGCTAACAGCAACGCCAGAATCAGATACTATTTCTGCGATAGCAGTGAGAATTCTTTTTAGTTCTGCATCAATAGTTTCACTATCCCATTGAGAAAGTACAGTATTTTTCTCCGACGATTCTGAGGATTTGTTAGTGGGCATAAGAATGTGATTCTATTGAATGTTGTCACACTGTCAACGAATCCTGTGCTTATTTTCTATGTTATGCATCTACGATCAGCTTCGCTAACCCCTCAACAGTTGATTTTTGAATGTTATATGACAGATTGGCGTTATATAGACCATGCTTTTTTTCGGCGTATATGGCAATTTCTAACAAATCCAATGAATCCAGTTTTAAAGCCCCAAATTTTGTACCAACATGAACTTCCTCTGGAGTACAGTCTAATCTATTTACTAAGAATGAACGTAAGTCATTTATAACTAGATTAATGGCATTATCAAACTCTACTTGATTCTCCTGTTGATATTCTTCAAAATTTTCTGAAATTTGTGACATGTATTGTATAGATGCATATATAAGATTGCCTTTAAATGTACTCTTTATACCTGTTTTTCGTCAAACGAGTACTTGACATTATTCAGTTACAAACTATCATCTTTCGTATGTTGATTGATACTAATAAAGACCCTCTTGTAGCAAAATCTGAAGAATACCTTCTTACTGGCACATTAGCTCAGGATGGCATTACAGATAGAATTGAACTTCTTTTGATATGCGCTGAGATTATGGAAGAGCATGGCATATCTGTAACCATTGACGACTTTAAGAATCTGGCACGCAAAAAATTTGATGACCTTATTCGGTCAGGACAGATCCTTGTACATGAGGTACCTTCTATAGTTAGCACAGATGAGATATTTTCAATAATAGGGAAAACGGATATTGATCAGCTTGTGAACCGAAATCTCATTAATAATTCCTGGTTAAAGTAAAGTCTACACAACCAAACTCACTAACTTCCCTGGAACATAGATCTCTTTTTTGATCTCTTTATTTTCAATGTGCTTTACGACGTTTTGGTCAGACTTTGCCTGCAGAAGGATATCTTCTTTTGAAGCACTGGAATCCACCTCTATTGTTCCACGAAGTTTTCCATTTACCTGCACTGCAATAGTTAGTTTATCCGCTACCATTAGGGCTTCGTCGAAATTTGGCCATTGTTGGTCTATCACGAAACCTTGCCCACCTATCTTCTCCCACAACTCCTCCGCTAGGTGCGGTGCTAACGGAGAGAGGAGTTTAATAAATGTTTCTCCTGTTTGCTTGTCTATCTTCTCTTGCTTCTCTAAAAGATTCAATAGTTCCATAAGGGCTGAAATGCATGTGTTGAAATGAAGCTCTTGCATGTCTATCGTCATCTTCTTAATCACTGTATGAAGCTTGGTAGTAACAACACTTTCTTGGCTTCCATTAGGGCTAAATGAGAATTCATCAAATAGATTCCACACTCGGCGTACAAAACGGTCTATGCCGTTGATTCCTGTATCGTTCCAGTCTCCTCCTTCTGTAAACGGTCCCATAAACATCAGGTACATGCGGAAGGTATCGCTACCGTATTGGGCTACAAAGTCGTCTGGGCTGACAACGTTTCCTTTGGACTTACTCATTTTGGCACCATTATTGGTAATAAGGCCTTGGTGAACCAGTCTTTGAAATGGTTCTTCAGTGCTTACAAATCTAAAGTCTTTTAAAGCCATTGTCACAAAACGTGCATAGATGAGGTGCATACACGCATGCTCTGGTCCTCCGACGTACATGTCTACAGGCATCCATTTCTTTTCGATGTCCTTTGGGACAAACTCTGTTTCAGACCCGTCTGCCAAATAGCGAAACTGGTAAAAACTAGAACAGACAAACGTATCCATAGTGTCTACTTCTGGTGTCCATCCTTTGCCAAAGATCTTTTCTGTTCGCTGTTGTAATTCTTTACTCTGTGCCAGAGGAGACGTTCCTGTAGGTTTAAACTCTACGTCACGAGGAAGTTCCCATGGTAGATGCTTTTCTGGAACTGCATGTGGCTTTCCCTCTGGGTCATACACAATAGGAATAGGTGCTCCCCAATACCGCTGACGGGAAATACTCCAGTCACGCAACTTGTATTGTACTTTTGAAGTACCCATACTCATGTTTTCCAATTCTTTCGTAATTTTATTTCTACCTGCCAATATATCTATCCCTGAAAAATCTCCAGAGTCTATAATAATTCCTTTGACGTTATATTTATCGACATCATCGTATACAAAACTTTCCTCATTTTCTGACTGAATACTTTGCTTGATTGGAAAATTATATTTTTTTGCAAAATCCATATCACGTTGATCATGTGCAGGAACACCCATTACTACTCCTGTTCCATAATTCATCAGAACATAATCCGCTACCCACAACGGTATTTTTTCTCCTGTAAATGGATGAATGAGGAATGAACCAGTATTTACACCTGTTTTGTCTTTTCCTTCTGCCATACGATCAATATCTGTTCTTTTTGAAGCTTCTTCTTTATATCGCATTACATCGTCTTTGCATGTATCTGTAACTAACACATTCAAATCAGGATGCTCAGGTGAGATAACGACAAACGTTACGCCGTAAATCGTGTCCACGGTTGTTGTGAATGTATCAAGAACAATATCGCTCCCATTCACCTTCCAAGAAACATCACACCCCTCACTTCTCCCGATCCAGTTTTTCTGCATAGCGATAGTCTTTTCTGGCCAATTTAGATCCTCTAGATTATCTAACAACCTCTGAGCATAATCTGTAATACGCCAATACCATTGGGTCATTGGCTTTTGGATCACCTCTGTACCACACCTTTCACAGGTTCCGTCTTGTGCTTGCTCATTTGCCAAAACTGTCTGGCAACTGCTACACCAGTTTACATTGGCATCCTTCTTATAGGCCAAATCATTTTCAAACATTTGTAAAAATAACCACTGTGTCCACCGGTAGTACTCGGGCTTAGAGGTATTGACCATCTTACTCCAGTCGTACATACACCCGATCGCTTTGAGTTGTGTAATCATATTTTCTACATTCTGCGTAATGGAATCGTCTGGATGAACACCAGTCTTTATGGCGTAGTTCTCTGCAGGAAGTCCAAAGGCGTCAAAGCCAAAGGGGGAGAAAACGTCTTTGCCCTGCATACGCATGTAGCGCGAAAAGCTATCTGCAGGAGCGTAGTTATACCAATGTCCCACATGAAGCTTATCTCCACTGGGATACGGAAACATAGCCATGCTGTAATAGGGATCTTTGGCTTTTTTTAAGTCTATTTCATAGGACTTAGCCTCTTCCCACTTCTTTTGCCATTTGTGCTCGATAGATGATGCATCGTACGTACTCATGCGGGAATTCTAGCGATTTTTCTGCTTCCCTGAAAGGAAAAACGTCTTTTCAGATAAAATCTTGCAGATGAAGAAAAGAAGTGTATAACAGTAGCAATATGAATCATAAACCAGAGCATTCCGAATCAGAGGAGAATGAAGATAACGATAAAAGTGACTTACTTTTGCACTCTATTAAGAGTGCAGTTCATAAGATTTCTATCTTACAAGAAGAAACAGACGCTTATCTTAAGCGTGTAAAACAAATAGATGAAACCAAAATGGGTATGCAAAGAGAAATGGAAAATATTGCTACAGAAAGTGAAAATATTGCCCGTCTTGAAAATCAACTGACATTAGCTGAGCAAAAAATTGAAATATTGTATACTGATCTTCAAAAAAATGCGGAGGGAATACTAAAATCTCGTCATGCTGATACAAGTGATATGATGAGAAATTTACAAGAGCATAATAGTATGAGAAATGCGATTATACATCTAAAAAATAAAATATATTCGACAAAAGAAAAACAAGAAAGATGTCATCAATTACAAGAAAATATTGCTCAACAACTCGCAGATTTAAGTGTGAAACAAGGTTTGTCTCATAGTATGTTGCATACTGATCTTATTGCGTTCAATTCACCAGAACTTCAAAAACTCTTTCAAGATTTAAAGAGAGAAGATCTGGCAACACTGACAAATAATCTTACTCGAATCCATAAACAGGAATTAATGCAAAAATTTGACAAAATACAATTCGGATTACGCGCAGAGGAATTTTCTAGTGGTGGAGGTGAATTGACACATGAACCATCATTTGAAGAACAAGAGATTGTAAAAGGACAGGATCAGATACGTTTCTCGCACAAAAAAAAATTCCCTATACGCTTCCCACAAGAAAAAGACATACAGATCAATGGTGCAGATATACGCTATTTGATTCGGCGAGATATACCTGAGATTATGTGTATTGAAGAAAAGAAGACAGAAGATGAACTTCAAACTGAAGAGGAAATACTCAGTAAGTTACGACAGAGAAACTGTATTGGAACCGTTGTAGAGTATCAGAATGAAATTGTTGCTTTTATGATTTATGAATTACATAAATCAATAATATCCTTAACTGATTTTGCAGTAAGATCTGATTTTAAAAGACAGGGAATCGGCACCTTGCTCATGCATAAAGTCATCCGGAAAGGATTGAATGAAGAGAATACACGTAATAGCATCACTATTATTGTGAAAGAAACAAACGTAGAAATGCTGAGTTTTCTTCCACATTTTGACTTTCATTCAATAAGTGTACTAAGGGAATATTTCTCTGATGGTCGTGATGGATACGTCATGTGCCATGATTTCAATGCAGAACAAGTGACAGACCCCTCAGATTCACACCATTCTGAGGGTAATTGCTAAAAAAGCGATAGTATACATAAATATGGCAAAAGCAGAGAAACCTGATACACTTCGGGTCTATATATGGCAAAAATCCCTACAGTTGCGATTATTGGTCGGCCAAATACTGGTAAATCCACCCTTTTCAATAAGATTATTGGAAGGAGGAAAGCCATCGTATCCGATACCCCCGGAACCACACGAGACCAAGTAGCAGGTCATGTGACAGGAAATACTCTGGACTACCTTCTGGTAGATACAGGTGGAATGGGAGGTGGAACAGAAGATAAAGACCTAGAGGATAACGTTCATGAACAGTCTATCTTGGCATTGGAGCATGCGGATATCATCTTGTTTACGGTGAACAGTAAAGAAGATCTAACATCTAGTGATTTCAGCATTACAGATATTCTGCGAAAGCAAAGCAAGAAGCATGTCCCCATCATCTTGCTACCGACGAAATGTGATGATGCAGGTGATATCGACAAACTCCTTCCCGAGTATTATGCACTAGGTATTGCAGATACTGTTATCCCTGTAAGTGCAACGCACAGGGTGGGTATAGACCAGCTACAAACAGAAATTGAAAAAGCTCTAATCGGACTTAACTTCGAACGTATAGAGCGTCCAGAGGACAGTCCTCCTCGTATTGCCATCATCGGAAAGCCAAACGTTGGCAAAAGCTCTTTGGTGAATGCTTTTATGTCAGAGACACAAAAGGAATCTTCTCCGTTACTTGTGTCCGATATCCCTGGAACCACACGAGACGCAACAGATACTATGATCCGTTTTCATGACCAAGATTATGTCTTTACCGATACCGCGGGTATTCGCAGACGGAAAGATACCAAGACAGATATCGATACCTATGCGTACTTCCGTAGTGTCAAAGAATTGGAAGACTGTGATATCGCAGTTTTAGTTATGGATGCATCGGAACCACTGAGTAGACAAGACAAGCGTATTGCAGGAATGGCAACGGAAGAAGGAAAAGGTCTCATCATCCTCTTGAATAAAGTAGACATTGTCAGTACCGAAGAAAAGGCATTTATTATTGATGAAATAAAAAAACATTTTCAGTTCTGTAAATTTGCTCCCATTATCCCTGTATCGGCAACATCAAAAGAGGGACTGCTAAAGATTTTTAATATCATCGAAGTAGTACAGCGTAATCGTGTACGTCGCATTCCAACGAAAGATCTTATCAACTGGTATAAACGAACCGTGTACGGCCAGCCTATGGGGCAGTTGGGGAGGTCTAAGCTTATTATCCAAGCAGAAGATATTCCGCCAAGCTTTGTGGTCTTTGTGAAAGACCCAAAACAAGTGCGTATTTCTCAGCTGCGGTATCTGGATAATAGCATTCGTAAAACATTCGACTTTCAGGGAACTCCTATACGATGGATCACGAAGAATAATTAGCTCTACCCTGCGGATCCTTGATCCTGACACCACCAATCGCCCATACGACAAAAGCGTTTGTCCAACACTCTACCGTCTTCATGTTTTGGTAATGGGTATGCTTTTATAGCTATAGCCAGCTTATCGAGCAGTTTTATTGGATCGTCGTCAAATACCATGTTTGGTGGAATGTATCTCTGACACATGTCCTCAATGATTTCTGGGACGTGATTACTGATTCCCCCTGTATTGGTCAGTACTCCGATAGGCCTTCCTTCTTCATAAGCAATGGTCAGTTCATTGAGTGTTCCAATCCCCCCGCCAATAATAATCACACCATCACTGGAACGAATATTGATAATATCACGTTCCATAAACCCTTGGCCGGTATAAAGAATAAAGTCGTTCTCATGTGGAGACTGATATTCTTTTATGTGCTCCTCCATGGAAAATGCAGGAGAAATACCAACGGTGAAACCACCTGCGGCTTTTGCTCCGAGCAAGGCATTGTTTGGCAATCCTGGGCAAGCTCCATTGATAAAGATGTAATCTCTGCGACCGATTTCATGGCCAAGTTCATAGGCCTTTTTTGCAGCAGATTCACTGTCTAACTGTGGACCTGATGCAGAACCCATTACGCCAATTTTCAGTCTGTGATTATGTTCGTCAACCATAACTGTAGTGTATGTATGTTTGTAAAATGTTGCACTTGGCAAAAGGCTGCCTTATTTGTCTGAAGCTTCTTTTTCAGCTGTTGTACTTTTCTTTGTATTGTTCAGGTTTGCAGTCACATTCCCTTTAGAGGTTTGTACATTAAACTGCAAATTTGCTACAGGAAACTTTCGCATTCCATCTGGTGGACGAAAGCCTGCGTAGACAAACATGAAAAGTATGGAGAATAGGAATATCTTTTTCATACTTATATTATACTATATTTTGTAGTTTTTAGCAATATTCTATTATTCTTTCAAGCCACTCCCCAGATAGAAATATCTGTTTGTATTGTGTTCTTCGTTCGTTTTTGCGTAATGAATCTGCCCTTTGGTGTCATGTAGATAATACCAATACGGGCTGCCTTTTGGTGTCATGGCAGCCAAAATGCTTGGCAGGCCTGCATTGGCAATTGGCCCTGGAGGAAGTCCGCGGAACTTGCGAGTGTTGTATGGAGAATTGGTATTGAGGTCTCCATAGGTGATGTCCTGTGTTGGTTTATTGAGAATGTAACGCACAGTCGCATCTACCCCAAGCCCCATTCCGTTGTCATAGCGTTTCCATAGAATATCCGATACGATCTGTCGCTCTGTTGTTGTTCGTGTTTCCTCTTCTATTAGAGAACCCATGGTAATCAACTCATGCAGACTTCTTCCAGATGCCTCTATTTCTGTTGCATGTTCTGTGATCACTGTATTCCTAAAGGCATTCAACATGCGCTCCAAAAAGAACTTAGCAACAAATCCTTCAGACTGCACATAGTACGTATCAGGATATAGAAAACCTTCCAGCTTTCCACCACGCTCTGCCAAACCTTCCGTAGTTTTTGGCAAAAAATCATACGTAGAAAAATCACACTCACTTGCACAGCGAACTATTTCACCCTCTTCCATTAGATCCATGGAAGAAAGAAGTGTGTCAATATCTTGAACCGTGTACCCCTCTGGAATAGTGACAATCAGTTCTTCTGCCTTACCGCTACGAAGTGCATCTGCAATCTCTGAAACAGACAAGGACTTTTGCAAAAGATACATTCCTGCTTGCAGCTTTCCATCCATCTTCTTTGATCTTACAAATAACCGAAAAGCTAAAGGTGAACGAATCATGCCTTCATCATCCAGATAATTGGCAATCTGCATTGTCGACCAACCCGACTGAATGCTCACTTTTTTCCGATCCACACTGTCGGAATCCATGGCACTTATCGCATGAAAATACCATGCAACGAACCCTGCTACTAGAACGACTATGAGAAGAAAAAGTTTTTTCATGAGTAGTAATAATTATTGACCAAGACCTTTCATTCCTTGGTCTGGAGCACCCATGCCCATTTGCTGCATGACCACTTGCATTTTTTCAGAAGCGACTATTTGTGCTTTTTTCATCGCCCTATTTAATGCATCAGTTAATAACGCAGGAATACGTTCTCTTGGCACGGTCTCTGCAATAACAATACTGATGATTTCCTGCTCTGCATTGACAACAACTTCTACACCTTCGGCTTCCGCCTCTACGTGTATGTTTTTCAGCTCTTTCTTAATCTTCTTTGCCTGACGCTGCAACTTGAACATGTCCTTTGCCTTAGAGATAGATGCCATAGTGGCAATAGGCTACGGTGAATACAGGTCGTTTGCAAGTGATTACCTATTCGATTATACCGATCCTATCTTCGATTTCCTGATTCACAAATATCTTTTTTCTACCGTATTTCATACGACTGTATTCTTTAATGAGATCTCCCAACTTTTCGTTTCTTTCTGATTCATCATAAATAGTATTCATACTAAAAGGACGAGAGGTTACGTTGTTGATATTCAGCTTTGTGTAGCATTGGAAGTTCGGGACATTGATAACATCCTGTTCAGACAACACTGGTGCCATTTCTTTTGCCATATATTCTGCATCTTCTGCACCTATTTTAAACGAACTCATGGTACCGACGTTACCGAAGACCGCATCACGCAATTTCGAACTCGAATTCCCATAGGCTTCTGTTTTTCCGACGAGCTGTCCGATGAATTGGTGCGCCATAATCAAGCCAAGCTCATACTTACGTGCCTCAGAAAGAATAGTAGCAAAAGCATCTGTGACGAAGTTTTGGAACTCATCCACATATAAATAGAAACGACGACGGTCGTCTCTTCGCATATCTGCCCTGCTCATCGCAGCCATATTGATTTTATTCACAAAAATCAGTCCAAGAAGCTGTGCATTGGTATCTCCTATTTTTCCCTTGGAGAGGTTTACCAGAAGCACTTTTCCTTCGTCCATAATTTGCCGAACATCAAAGGCGCTTTTTGGCTGTCCGATGATGTTTCGCATAGTTGTATTCGTAATAAACGGACCGAACTTGGAGCTAAAGTACGGGATCATTTCTTCCTTTTCTCGTGCTCCTGTTTTGGCCATTTCATTTTCCCAGAAACTGCGCACAACAGTATTGCGACATTTACTGACTTTGTAGCGTTGGAAATCTTCGTCGACAAAAAGTCGCGGAACATCCAAAATAGTTGCGCCCTCTTCTTCGTCATCCATCAGTGTTAGGCATCCATTTCGGAAATAGTGTTGAATACGGGGTCCGAAGATCTCGTTTCCGAAAAGTTTGATAAAGATCTCCATTGCATCCAAAGATGCTCTGTCTTTTTCTTCTGGAGTATTTGCTTCCAAAAGATTCAGCCCCATAGGACGTTCGCTGTCTGCGGGGTTAAACAAGACAATATCTTTGGCTCTTTCTTTGGGGATATGCGCAAGTGCATCTTCTATCAGGTCTCCGTGAGGGTCGATCATACAAACACCTTCTCCATTGGCGATGTCCTGTCTAGACATCCAGCTAATAAATGCAGATTTACCTGTACCAGATTTACCAATGATATAATGATGACGCGTACGATCTTTCGGAAGGAAGCGAATGTCTGTTGGCTTGGCACGGTAATTGTTGATACCCAGTAAGATTCCTTCTGTTGGAATATCGGGTGGTGGCGGAAGCATTTTGGATGCCACCCACTGAATGATCGGGATCTTGTTGTAACGACTGTCTGGAAAATGAAAGAGTCCCGCCAGTTCTTTTTCTACGAGTAATGAATCTTTATGGACAAATCCGTTTATACGATTCTTCCACAATTTATAGAGGATCTTTGCATTCCAATTCAGTGGAAAGAAATCCACAAGTATCCGTTGGTTTTGCAGGACGTTTCCATACAGGTCTTTAAAGGCATTAAACGCGATTTGAATGTTGTTTGTGATCTCCATGGACCTCTTCTGGGTTGCGCTGGATGCAAATATTCTGATAGAAGTGTGATAGAAACTCATTCCCGCCTTTTCCCCCATACGCTTGTATAGCTCTTCTTCTGGTTGGATCATTCGAACAAACGAATCCCCTTCTTTCGCACCGGGTGCCATGTTGCCTGTATCACCCGTTGCTACTCCAGAAATAATCATACTGATGGTTTTGAGGCCTGGAATTTTGCTGAGCCAGTGTGTCTTCTTTCCTTTAAATGCAACGGAGGCAAATTGTTTTGCCTTCTTGTTCCACTTTCCACTAAAGGATGGTGTTACTACTGTTTGGATGCATGCAGTTTCATCTACAGTCATCTTGCTGAGTACGTTTGCAATACCATTGAGTGGATCATCTTGCATTTGTTCGTAGAAACGAATGGGATATTCGAATCCTTTTTCCGTCGACATTTGATACGCCATAAGATGTGACCCTTTGGGCCAGATCTCTGGAGTTGGCGTTAGTCTAACTTCTGCATCAGGGTAAAATGCGGTGATCTGCTTTTCCACAATGGAAAGTAGATCTGGCCTTGTTACAACATACATCGTCAAAAGTCCTTTCTCTACATACATCTCGAAGCTAATAGGCAAATACCGAAAAAACCAGAAGTGTAACATTTGTTGAAAATTGAGCGCTTTGATCTCCCATAATGCGCGGAAGAGCTGTTCCATGATGGCTATCTTTTCCTTGAAATCTTTTTCCGTTCGCTTCTCTTGGTCGATCTTTGTTTCCTGTCTTGGAATAAGCACTTTCAGAGCGATAAGATTTTTTGCGTTACGCAGTGCATACCAATACCGGAAATACTTTCGAGCAGTCCTCCAAGTCACATACAAAAAGACGAGAAGCCCGATACCCGAAAACGGTGCGGCAGCAAATTCTTTCCATAGCCAAGACCAAAAACCATCTGTTGCCGCAGTGATTGTGACAATTGTCGTCAGCCAGATAATGGGCCATGTGCCAAAGCGAAGAAAGGTAACCACGGAGAGCTTTAAAGAAAGGTTAGAAGAACAATACAGTAAATCTCCCCATTATAGCAGTTTTTTGCATTTGCGCATAGGTTACTTTTCGGTTCTATTACTCTGGCAACACGCATGCACTGACATTCATTCGCATTTCACGTACACGACCAAAGGCATCACCAACAAAGAATGAATACCTGCCTGGCATATCTGGTGAGAACTGGTATTTCTCTGTAGGATTCACAAAGTCTTGAATACGGAGCTTTTGACCATCTGGAAAGAGGATGAAGCGAATAACAAACGGCTTGTTACTCTGTAATACCAAAGGATCTCCTATAGTAAAATTATGCGGAATCCCACGATAGAAACGTGTATCTCTGGTGATGCGCTTTTGGTAGACGCGCTGCTTCTGCGCACAAGCGTCTATCAGTTCTGCATCACCAAGACGCTGGAATGTTGCATTCAAGACACCTTGTCCTGCGTGGGCAATTTTTTCAAACGCTGCCCTACTTAAGTCCATGTCTCTCCCGTGTACATACGGACCTCTGTCGTTTATACGCACTATTACAGATTCTTTATTGTCTACATTTGTTACCTTTACAAGAGTGTCATATGGAAACGATCTGTGAGCAGCAGTGGTTTCATACATGTTAAATGTTTCCCCAAATGCCGTTCCACGTCCATGGAAATCCGCTCCGTAGAAACTCACTTCGTGTACTTGCGCTGTAAGCGTTGCGTCTAGAGTCTGAATAAGATCTTCAAGATCTGCGCGCGATACCCTCCCCTCCATTTCACGATCCATTTCGACAATAGGATAGTCCGAAATCATCGATGATAGATCCTCTTCGCTCATATCTGGAAGCTCTCGTACATTTCGTGTTCGATACAGCCAGAGCAATGCATCTTTTAGAAGTAACGGTTCGTTGGGACGAAATATGTCTTCATCTGGGAGTATTCCTCTGTTTTTTGCATAACTGATTTCCAAAAAGCCATTTTCATCTTCACCAAGGTCATCATACGATGTATTTTTCTCGTATGCTGGACGAGAAATGCTTTCCCACATCAATAAAAATGCATCTCTACGTGTTACATTATCCCCCTCTGCATGCGCAAAACTTGGCAGAAGAATCATGCCCATGATGATAAAAAATTTTTTGATATATGCACCTTGAACAAAAGCATCGTAAAGGTCAATTCTCTTTTTTTCATTATGCATTCTTATAGTGCATTCCATCCATTTGCACGCACCACACTATACAAAATATTTCGCTGATCCTTGCGCAAAGATTGCAGTGTTGTCGGTCCTACATATCCTGTTCCTGTATCTGATCTTGATGTGATGATTCCACGATCCAGTTGATACTGTGTCACAGCTTCTTTCGTCATAGATCCAAAGTTTCCATTGATCTTTTGTGCATCAAAAAAGCCAAGATCAGCTAGTGCTTGCTGCAAAAGTCTTACTTGTCCCCCGTTATAATCTTCTCCGAGAAATTGCTGTATACGATTTCCTTTTTCTTCCAACTTTTCATCAATAGCATGCAAGTCCAAATAACGATCCGCATGCAAAGAAACAATCCGCCTGTTCCATTCTTGCTCGATAGATTTTTTGGTAATCGGTCCTATGCGACCAGCTCCATTATCTTCTGCAGTGCCGACCAACATATGATCCTGTTGAAACGAAAGAATAGACTGGAACAAGTTCTCATCATATATTCCGTTGGTTCTCCCTTTGTAGTACCCAAGAAATCGCAAAATACGTTGAGCCTGTGTTATCTCATCCTTTGAAGATTTGGGGTCTATGTAACCTGAAAAAGGTTCTTTTGCTCCTTGGCGCTGATTGGCACCTAGTAGGTATGCTGCAGATGTTTCATCTAATGAATCTACAATTGCTAATTGATAATCCCCCAAGAAGTCATGCCAACTTTTCTTTGTCTCCTCACCAAAGAATCCTGTTGCACCAGCATTCATGTATCCAGTCTTATGAAGGTAATCCTGTAGAAGGTATACGGAAAGTCCTTTATCTCCTGCCTTGGGCTTTAGTGCCAAGAGGTTGTCTTTTTCTATAAAGTAATTTTGTAGCTCCTGTATGGGGGCAGGAATACTTTTCATATCAAACGATACCTCTGGTCTGTCCGTACCGTTTGGATACACTGTTCCTTTTATGGACTGAACGCCAAAGGCCAGTGCTCTTGCTAGGCCTTCTTCACCGTGACCCATCCACACATCTAAGCGATGTTTACCGTTTCCAAGTACATTGATAGCACCTCCTCTGTCATGCACCTGAAATGTTCCAAGACCCGGAAGACTGACTATTGTTCCAAATGGATAGACACTTGGTGCTGCAATCATTCCCGGATATACGGGTGTTCCATCTGACGCTTGTATGCCTTGTCCATTTAACACTTTATCGATGTGCTCTCCGCCTTTGACATAACAACATTGATTGGGCAACGGTGAATAGTACGCCGTAAGAATAAATTCTTGTGTAAATGGTTTTGTTTTTTCCAAGGGTTCCCCTAGAGCATTGTATGGAAGCGTAATCGCAATGAGCCCTGTAATAAGGCAGATATGCAGAGGCACTCTTTTATTTTTTTTTGTGTGTAATTGGCGTTTTTGTATTTTCAAATCTTAATAGTATACAGGAATTCTATCTTGGATACTGCCAATTATAATTTACATATCTCTTATAATATGTTTTGTGTTATTTTACAATAATCTCCTCTTCCAGTCGCATGCCAAATTTTCCTGGTATATATACACCTGGTTCTATCGTAATGATTTCATTCTTGAGTAATGGTGTTTTGGCTGCCTTAAGTGACAACGTTATTCCCTCGTGAATATCCAGCCCTACACCATGTCCTAAACTGTGTGTAAAGTACTGCTCTAGATTTTCTTCTGAAAGAATACGCCTAGCACATGCGTCTAGCTCGTGATTGGTTACCCCTGATTTTATCAGTGCTATGGATTCAGATTTAGCCCTTTTTAAAGCCATATACACCCTTTTTTGTTCTGCAGTTTTTTTTGCTGTAAAAAACACCGCACTTTGGTCTGCACAGTATCCGTTTACCTTTGCTCCAATATCCACTTGAACAATGTGCCCTTTTTTCAGTTTTCTATCAGTTGGGCTATGGTGGGGTCTAGAGGTATGCGTTCCAAATGCGATAATCGGGTCAAAAGAGAGGCAGTCAGCACCTGCGACGCGTGCCAAGGTTTCTAGTTTCCATGCTAGCTCTTTTTCGCTGATACCAACTTGCAAGTATTTCTGAGTATTGCTTAGAACTTCTTGTGTGATCTTTTGTGCTTTTTTAAAATGCTGTATTTCAGTTTTACCCTTAGATCTGCGATAAAACTCTACTATATCTTTCTTTTGAACAAATTTTGTGTTCTTCATATTTTTTTTCCAATTGGTCCATTGTTGCATAGTAACTGTTTGTGCCTCAAAGCCGCACACCTTCACATTCTCCATAGCTATTTGCAGTGTGGAAATATCAGCAACTTTTATGTCTTTATTGGCTTCTTTTAGGGCTTTTTCTGTATACCTACCATCAACAAATAGTGTGGACTTTTTATCAGTAATTAATAAAAATCCATGGCTTAATCCCACTCCAGAGAGAAAAAGGATATTTGTAAGATTGGATACCAAAAATGCATCTGTGTGTGCATCATGCGGAATACTATGGATCTTCTGCGGTCTCATGTGCTTAGGGTAGCGCTAGAACGAGAAATTTGCTACAATAGTACGATATATTCATTTTACATTTATGAGAAAAATCTTTGTTTCCGTTATTGGATTACTCTTGGGATCTGCTCCTGTTCCTGCCCTTGCTCAAAATGCTGGAGGCGCAGTATATGGAGGAGCGGGTATAACGGGGGGAATTGCAACTGCAAATCAGATTATAGGAATATCTAACGGAAGCATTGGTGCAACGGTTCTCTCCTTACTGTTTGCTGTACTTTCTTTTATGGCTCTTGCAGCTGTTGTGATGATTGTTATTGCTGGTATTTCATTGGTAGTTAGTGTTGGTGACGACGCAGCAAAAGATAAGGCAAAGAAAACTATTGGCTATGCGCTGGGAGGTTTGGTTATTATTTTCTTAGCAGGAGGTATTGTCAGCATAGTGGTCAGTGTTACAGGTGGAACATCTCTCTTTGGAACTCCTCCTGGTTCTGTTGATATTGCTGACTCAATCGTTGTGATGCTTAAGGCTGTTCTACAATTCATGGCGCTAGCTGCAGTGGTAACCATCGTTATTGCTGGTATTATGTTAGTAGTAAGTGGAGGTGAAGAAAGTGCTAAGGATCGTGCAAAGAAAATCATTCTTTATACTGTGGTTGGCCTGATTATTATTCTTCTTGCTAGTGCCATTGTCACTCTTGTTGAGAGTACCCTCCTTCCTTCATCATCATGAAGAAGTATACAGCATTAACCCTTTCCGCTTTTGTTACAGTTGTATCTATTGCTAGTTCTGCTGTATTTGCACAGCTTACTTCGCCATCTATAGAAAATATCAGCCTATTCGTTGGTGATATTTTTGAAATATACAGTGTGGATGGAGACGAAAATACCAACTGGATCCTTACGCAAAACAATACCTTTTTGGAAACAAGTACAGGAATGTCTTTTCATACACGCTTTTCTCAAACTGGAGAATTTACACTCTCTACGGAACTGGGTTCAGTTAAGCGTACATTTATAATCTCTATAGAAAATCGTCAAGCAGATACCGAGCCTCCGAACCCACAAGGCTCTTCCATTGCACAGTTTGATCCACCAATAGTTGGCGATAGTATTTTTTTATCTCCTGATAGAGAAACAATTAAAATCAGCCCTATACGCAAGGATATCTCTGTCATTGCCATAGACAGTAATACTATGGAAGATAGTAATGGTGATGGAGATCCTCAAAATGATGATGATACGAAGGATTCTTTATTTCGATCTGGAGAAAATAGTATTTACCTTTGGGTTAGCAATAGTAAAGACACGACCATACGATTGGGTGCTCTGTATGAGAATAATGAAAAAGAATTTGAAACTATTCATGTAAAACCTAGTACACAAATGCCAACAACTAGTACAGGTGCAAGTGCGAACTCTTCGGAAGGAGCGGTTGCCGATATGCAGATTACCGTACTGAAGAATGACAATGGAGAAGTGCGACTTGCCTTACAGATGGACAACAGGAATCGTGAAAGCAGTTTACTTCTGTGGAATTTTGGTGACGGCCAGCAGAGCATGTTGGACGAGCCAACTCATACATTCGCAAAGTCTGGACAATACAATGTATCTGTTGAAATTCGTGACTTGCAGTCTGGCACAATCCTGGGCCAAGTTTCTGAAGATATTATTATAAATCGACTTCTTAATGACACCCCAACGCCAGAAGACAACACTCCAGAAGAACAATCTTCTGGTGGATCTATTTTTGGACTTATTATAAAATTACTTTTGACACTTATAGCGTCCTCTCTTATTGGTGCGATTATTTTCTTTATCATTGGAAAAGTGAAAAAGAAAGGATTCTCTTTGGAGAAAAGTCTAGAAAAAGCAGAGGAAGTCTTGATAAAAACTCCAAAAGAAACTGTCTCAGAGGCAGCACCCCCTATGGAAATCCACATAGAAGAGCCACCTATTGATGTGACACCTGTGGAACCAATTCAGACACCTACAACAGAAGCTGAACCTGTTATGCCAGACTGGTCACAAGAGCCTGTACCTACTCCTGAAGTAGACGTTACTCCTCCTCCACCAGAACCGATTCCAGAGAAGCAACCCCCTGCCGAAGAACCTGCACCAAATGTACAGCATGATGCTATGCAGCCTTCTGTAGAAGAGCTGAAGATCGACGAAGATCAAGCACCAGATTGGCTACGAGATGGTGTACAAAAAGCAGAAGAAGTCGGCCAGACACCAGACTCCCCTCCTCCTACAAACCTACAAACAGAAACACCTGCCAAAGAAGATCTTTCTGAAAAAGAACAACGGCTGCGTGAAAAGAAACGACTAAAGAGACAGCGTTATAGGCAAAACTTGAAAGACCGTAAGGATGGACCCTCTGAGGAAATCGTAGAATCTGCACCAGAACCAATACAGCAGGAGGTAGAGGATATGGACGAACCTGTGGCATATATCAAGGCAGAAGACATAGAGCCCCTTGAAACAGAAACAAAGGAGCCGCCAGCTCATCCATAGAAAAACAGAGGTTTTCACTCTTCCAAAGCACTGCAAGCCCTTGTAGAATCTATCGGCTTTGTGATGATTTTTACATGGCGAGATTAGCTCAGTTGGTTAGAGCGTCCGGTTGTGGTCCGGAAGGTCAAGGGTTCAAACCCCTTATCTCGCCCCAGTATTTATAAATCTCAGTTGCTTAGAGCGTTCGCGGTTATAGGTCCAGCCAGGTCAAGGGTTCAAACCCCAAAGCTGCTCCAGTATAATACTACTGTTGAATGCGTATTTTCTTTTTTGGTGCATCTAGTGTTATTTTTAGCTCTGATAAACACTGATACTGACCAAGTAATATTGTTGGCTGCCCCTTTACAAAGAATGCAATTCCCTTCCACAAAATTGGTCGAAATCCTCCTTGTTCAATACTGTACTCAATAGACTTTTTTGTTGGAATAGCACGAAAATCCTCTCCACCTGCACTTGTGAACATTATTGCTTTTTCACGATCTAATTCCATTCCAAGAAGATCGTTTAGCTCCATCGGTAATAATGTTACATCTGCGCCTGTATCAACTAAGGCATTCCCAATAGGGAATCCATTTAATGAGATAGGAATAACAGGAACATAGACAGACCCTCTGCTCCATTCTCTTTTTGTATAGTTAAATTCCATAAGAACTTCCTGCGAATGCCTTTGCAGGTACTTTATCAAACCATAAATCTTTCCGATCTGGACGCTTTTCAACACGTTTAAGTAGTGTTTCTAGCTTTCTAGCAGACTCAACAGTTTTCCCTTTCTTGCTTGCTACCCATTTGCCTGCATTTTTTTTAGAGAAAATCATATGACGCCAGTATACCACATGCAAAATATCTACTACTGTGATTATTGTATATTTTCACCATGGCTCCCGTAGGCCATTTTAAGGTACCGATCGCCTAAGTTCGCCTTCAGCGAACTGCAGACAAGAAACACTGGTACGTTGGAATAAGCAACAATCTCAAACGTCGATTGATAGAGCATAATTCAGGTCATTCAATACATACAAATAAGTATAAAAATTGGAAATTGATATCGTTTACAGGAATCCAAGAGAAATACCGTGCAGAAAATTTTGAGAATTATCTCAAAACACAATCCGGCAGAGTATTTGCTAAAAAGCACTTGTAGCTACTTTGTGCAAACCACTTATCTCTCACCAGTTTTTATATACAAAAAAACCGTGGGGGAGCACGGTTGTATCTACAACAGTATTGTAGATTATGAAGATGTTACAGTCTCAGCGGTCTCGGTCTGTTTGGCCAAAGTACGCCGATGCTGTTCTTCGATCACTGCATTGCTGAATCCAACAACTAAGCTATCCAGTTTCCCATCTGGAACACGCTTTGCAAAAATCTCCAATTCAGCATCCGATACTTCTGCCAGAAAAGCAGTTACCCTTTCTTCATCTCCTGTGGCATTAAGGACATCTTCTATCTGACTGAAAAGAGAATGTGAAAAGAATGGACCTGAAGCGGCACCAAACAATGGAAGAGGGAAACCTGTTACCATTGATACATTAAAACAAATGCTATTTGGAGACTCTCTTAGGTACTTTATATGCTCTGTCGATTCTGACACAATAACTTTTCGTATGGTAGCTTCTATCAGATGAGAAGCTACCACCACGGTAACAGATATACCCTCGTCTGATTCGACGAAAGCCAGAACGACATCTCCAGGTACTTCCGACTTCAGCAGTGCAACAGAATCAATCGTCAATACTTTTTTTGATGCAATAATTATTGCATTTGGATTTTTTGAGACTTTCACAGAATCCGGTGCATCATATGCATCGAATATAAATGTATTACCTTCAATACCTGAAAGCTTGATCTCATTTTGCCCACCATCACTGGAGGTTACTTCTGCCAGAATAACAGGGTCAGCAATTTTTTCAGCGGTTTCTTCTAGTTCTTCGGGTTTGTCAGACCAGTTCATATTTTTGAATCCTTTCGCGATTCAAGATTATTATTTTGTGCTCCCCTCACGGTATCCTCATTCGGATGATTGCCCTCCCCGGCAATCAATACACAATCGAATGCCTCGAGGGCCTTCACAAACAAATGAAGGTAGATGAGGGGTAATTGATGATGTGAAAGAACATTTATATATAATGTCAAATACTGTCAATTCCGACGTATTATAAGCATTTTTAAGCACAATTCAAGTAAAAATACTGGGTCATATGGCCTTCTTAGACCTTTTAAAACTGACCCTTTCCGAAATCGATCAGTTCTGCTAGAATCCCTGTCACTGTATTCCAGTCCTCTTTTGTATGGCCGAAGGCAAATATCGCACACCAAAGGGCACAAATGATATCCTCCCAGAGGATCATCAGTATCATACGTACATCAAAAAAGCTGTACGTCACCGTTGTCGTCAGGCTGGTTTTAAGCGTATCGGTACACCAACTTTTGAAAAAAAGGAGATCTTTGAACGAGGAATTGGTGAGCATACAGACATTGTGGAAAAAGAACTGTTTATGGTCGGATCACATCACAGTGAAGAAGGAATGGAGGAGTTTGCTCTTCGACCAGAATTTACAGCAAGTATCTGTAGAAGTTACATTGAACAAGGCATGAAGCAGTTGCCACAACCTGTGGAATTGTATTCCATAGGACCATGCTTCCGTCATGACAGACCACAAAAAGGACGCTACAGAGAATTTTATCAGTTTGACCTAGAGGTCATTGGTCTTTCTGATCCTTCTTTAGATGCACAGCTCATTCACGTTTCTAATAAGATCTTTACTGATCTTAAAATCCGTGATCGTCTTACTATGCAGATAAACAATGTTGGAAATGCAGAAAATAGGCAGGCATATATAGAAGCACTGAAGGATTTCTTTATAGGGAAAGAACGAAACTTGCCAGATCTTGACAGGAAAAGATTAGAAACCAATCCTATTCGTCTTCTAGACTCCAAAGAAGAAGATACGCAAATCCTTTTAAGGAATGCTCCGACGCTTGATCAGTTTATCGACGATGAAAGTAAAGAATATCACAAAACTGTCCTTGAGTACCTCGACGAATTGGGTGCACAGTACGTGGAAAATTCTAGTCTTGTTCGCGGGCTAGACTATTATAACCAGACTGTATTTGAATACTGGGACATTGAAACCAAAGGGAAAAATGCTGTTGGTGGCGGTGGTCGATATGACGGACTCATAGAACTCCTAGGGGGACAGCCAACTCCTGGTCTTGGCTTTGCAGGAGGAATGGAACGTACTATCTGGCACATGAAACAGGCTGGTGTTCAGGCTCCTCATAAGGATCAGATCGATATTTTTGTGGCACAACTTGGCCCAATGGCAAAAAAGAAGTGTTTGTCTTTGATCTCTGAATTACGTGACCTTGGTGTGCACACTCTCGGAGCATTGGGAGAAGCAAGCCTGAAGAGTCAGATGCGCTTGGCTGATAAGTTTGGTGCAAGGTACACACTGCTCCTTGGGCAGATGGAAGTGAAAGCTGGAACAATCATCTTGCGGGATATGGCAGCTGGTAAGCAACAGGAAATCAAATTTGATAGTGCTGTCGAGAAAGTGGTAAAGCTTCTTGGAGCAGAGAATCTGGATACCTACTCTCTCAACGACCACTTTATCGAAGTGGAAAACTAAAAGTGGAAAGTGGAAAGAGAAGTTCTTTAGAGAGATAGAACCTTTTTTTCGTCTAGAAATACACATAAATGTACAGGTGATTATTTCCTGTTTTTTTATTTCCTGTTTTTTTGTTATTGAATAGGCAAAGATGAGTACATGAAAAACAGCATACTACAACAACGGTCATTTGATTTTAGTTTGCAGATTATCAATATCTGTAGAAATATAGCAGAAAAACAAAAAGAATATGTCCTTACAAAGCAACTTATGAAATCCGGAACAAGTATAGGAGCAAATATTCAAGAGGCATCAGAGGCACAAAGTAGAAAAGATTTTATTGCAAAAATGGCAATATCCCTAAAGGAAACAAAAGAGACATTGTACTGGCTGAAGTTAATTCGTGAATCAAAGCTAGAGACTGTGCTGGTTATGGACGCAAGTATCGATCAATGTGATCAACTAAAGTATTTACTTATCGCCAGTATAAAAACAGCCAAAAAAAACGCTTCAGAATAAATAATATTCGTTATCTCTTTCCACTTTCCATTTTTCATTTTCCACTTCTATACGTCCAGATTTTTTACACCTTTCGCGTGTGTCTGAATGAATTTTCGTCGTGGTGCAACTTCTGAACCCATCAATGTAGTAAAGATAGAATCTGCTGCCTCTGCATCTTGCATGGTTACACGAAGCATTAGACGATTTTCTGGGTCCATGGTTGTTTCCCACAATTGATCTGGGTTCATTTCTCCAAGACCTTTGTATCGTTGAATGTTTGCTTTTGGAGCTTTTTTCTTTGGCTTACCCTCATTTTCATCGTCATTTTCATCGTCGTCATCTTCATCTGCTGTTTCTGTCTCCTGTTGTGTTACTCCCATATCCAAAAGAACTGCTTCTTTTTCTTCGTCTGTATAGGCATAGCGCTGGTCTTTTCCTTTGGAGATTTTGTACAATGGCGGCTGTGCAATGTACAAGTATCCGTTTTCAATAAGCTCTGGGAAGTATCGGAAAAAGAGTGTCATCAAAAGGGTGCGAATGTGGGCACCATCAACGTCCGCATCCGTCATGATTACAATACGGTGATAGCGTAACTTGCTCATGTCCTTTATTTCTCCGATTCCTACTCCAAGAGCAATAATCAATGACTTAATTTCATTATTACCCAGCATACGATCCAGTCGTGCTTGTTCTACATTCAAAATCTTTCCGCGTAGTGGCAAGATAGCTTGAAACTCCCTATTGCGACCTTGTTTGGCAGAACCTCCCGCACTATCTCCCTCTACAATGTAGATTTCACATTGAGCAGGGTCTCTGGAGGAACAGTCAGCCAATTTTCCAGGTAAGGTCATTCCTTCCAATGCTCCTTTACGGATCACACTGTCTCTGGCGGCACGGGCAGCCAAACGTGCACGGGCAGCAAGGCTACACTTATTTATAATTTCTTTTGCTTCTGATGGATGTTCTTCAAGATATTCTGACAATTTCTCATTTACTACTGTTTCTACTGCAGTCTTCATTTCTGCATTTCCAAGTTTAGACTTTGTCTGTCCTTCAAACTGTGGTTCTGATAGGCGCACAGAGATCACCGCAGTCAGTCCTTCACGGACGTCGTCTGCAGTAAGGTTATCGTCTTTTTCTTTTAAAATACTTTGCTTTCTAGCATAGGCATTGATTGTTCGCGTCAGAGCTGCTTTGAACCCAGAAAGGTGGTGTCCACCTTCAATGGTATGAATGTTGTTTGCAAAGGACACAACATGCTCCTGAAAGCTTTGTGTGTACTGAATACCTACTTCTACAAAACCATCATCCGTATCTTTTTCAAACCAAATCGGAGAGCCTATACGCTCTTTGGACTCATTGAGATGACGAACATATGCAGAAATACCACCCTCAAACGAAAAGCGGTACAAGCGAGGGATCTCTAGGTCTCCTTCTGGACGCTTTACACGTTCGTCTAATATTGCAATGGTGATACCACGTGTGAGGTAGGATTGCTGACGAAAACGTGTAAGCAATGTCTGCATGGAAAATTCTAATGTATCGAAGATCTCTCCATCTGGCGTAAAGGTAATTTTCGTTCCACGCTTTGTCGTCTTTCCTTCTTCTTGCAATTTGTTTTGCGTCTTTCCTTTCTTGTATTCCTGAGAATAAATGGTTCCATCTCGGTATACTTCTGCACGCAAATGTGTACTGAGGGCATTTACCACAGAAGAACCTACTCCGTGCAAACCTCCTGATACTTTGTACCCAGAATCGTCACCACCGAACTTTCCTCCTGCATGTAGTGTTGTCAGTACGATTTCCAGTGCCGGAAGCTTTTTCTTTGGGTGAATATCGACTGGAATTCCACGTCCATTGTCTTCCACACTGACAGAGCCATTATCATGCAACGTCACAATGATCGTATCACAATGACCTGCCATAGCTTCGTCGACTGCATTATCCACAATTTCGTATACACAGTGATGTAATCCACGTGTATCTGTGGATCCGATATACATTCCAGGACGCTTACGTACGGGTTCTAACCCTTCAAGCACCTGAATCTGATCTGCGGAATAGTCGTCTTTTTTAGCCATATCGCAGTGGATTGTAGACGGGAAATGCTTATGAATCAATGCAAGTAGAGTTGGCTTTTTCCCCGATTCACCCGTCTTCAAGATTCTTTTGTGTTTTTTTATTTCAAACACTTGCATAACAGTGCAGAGATCTCTAACCTAGGACGGCTTTATGGCAATTCATGCTCACAAACACGGCGATGAAAGTAACGATGCTCTTCAGCAGCGTTTCAAAAGACAAGTACAACGTACTGGTCTTATGAAATTTCTTCGTGAACGTACACGCTTTAAAAAGAAGCAAACAAAGCGTTTAACCCGTCACAAGGCATTAAAGCGTGAAGAGTACAGAGATAAAAATCGCAAAAATCAGTTTTACAGTAATATGTAATATCAGAAGCGATAGCTATTAGCTTATAGAAGATTTAGCATCTTTAAGAATGCTTCTGTAGTTTCTATCGTAAAATTTCCAAAGCCTTCAGTAGTGGCTCATCTCTTCCATCGACTTCTGAAATCTCTATATCTGGATTGATTCCAATGCCATTGATCTTTCGCTTTTTTGGGGTGAACCATTCTGCAATGGTCATTTTAAGGTTGGATTGATCGTTAAATTGCAATACCTGCTGCACAGTCCCTTTTCCAAAGGTTTTACTGCCAATCAATGTTGCACGACCCATGTCTTGCAATGCACCTGCTACGATTTCTGACGCACTTGCAGACCCTCCATTTACGAGAAGAACGACTGGAATATTATTCGGTACTATCTGCTCCTCTGTTGTTACTTCCATACGCTCATCATTGCGTGTTTTTATGTGTACAACGGATGTACCTTTTGGCGTAAAAATACTCACAACGCTATTTGCAGCTGTAAGTAATCCTCCTGGATTATTTCGTAAATCCAGAATTATTCCTTTAGGACTCTTGCTCATTGCTTCTTCCATTTGTGTGCGAATACTCTCTTGTGTAATACGACCGAACTGTGTCAGTTGTAGTACCAAGATATTATCTTGCCACGATATTTTATCCTCTGGGATAGAGATAGCATCACGAACGACAGAGAAATCCATTTCTGTTCCATTGCGACGAATGGTGAGTTTCACTGTGGAACCTTTTGGTCCGCGAACGAGGTCCACCGACTCAAGGAACCCAAGACCAGCTAAAGATGCTCCATTTACTTTCAGTATTTGATCTCCGGGTTTTAAGCCTGCAGCTTCTGCAGGTGAGCCAACAATCGGTGTGACTATGGTCAAGATCTCATCGATCTGTTCCACCTGAGCACCAATACCCGTTACCTCCCCGTTGATTTGAGACTGAAACTGCTTTGCTTTTGCAGGGCGCATAAATGTGGTGTATTTGTCACCGAGGCTATTCACTAGCCCTTCTGCAGCTTTAAATGCTGCCTCGTCTGTATCGATCTGATCTGTAAAGAGGAATTCGCTTTCTATCATGCTCCAAATGGATTCAAGTATCTGTGTTTTTGGCAAATTCATTAACCGTTCATTGGAGGAGTAATTTACACGGATAGTTTGAGTATCATTCGATTCTACTTGCTCATACACGTCTGCCTCTCCAACTACTTTTCGCATTAGAAGTCTTGCGTCACTTCCTGTGAGCATTCTACGCACTCCAAATAGATTATCGCGGATAGGGCTCATCCAATTTCGACCAACGGCTACACGAACTGCTCTTTCGTCTGGTGTACCTACTTGCACATCACTGAAGCTCACAGGAACGACAGTATCGTAACCTGTAAGATTTACGAGTACTCGCAATGCCTGCCCTCGAGTAATACCCTGTGCAAGCAATAGATCATACCCAAAGGACTCAAGAGCATTTTTTTCGTTCGCAATGCGAACGTATTGCTCCAATCCTTTTGCTACTCTACGAAAAGGAAGTTCTTTTGTCGTATCTACAGCCGTGTTCTCCATATGAAGCAGTTGTACCGCTGCACGAATAAAGTCTCCACGCGTCACTACGGCGTTATCGGGTGTGCGCAATGTGTCTTGTACGCTTGCTGCCTGCGAAGACAACGGTGCAAGGAAAACACTAAGAGAAATGACGGTGATCAGTGCAGAAAAACGGCGAGCAATAGACATGGAATATATGAGGAAAAGATTGCATGCAGTATAGCAATACTTAAGCTCTTTACCAACGAACAAATCGCTCTTGTCTTTTAGTTTGCGTACTGTGCGTAAAATGTCTTTGAGTCTACCAGTGCATCTGTTTTGACTAAAACTCCTCTTTCTTCCATGCATTGTTTTTTATAGAAGAGAATGGAAAGTATCCAAAACCCACCAACAACATAAAACAATGATGGAATGATCAACAGAGCAATGTAATGCAAGAAGGAATCAGGAGCTGCTTGGAACACGTCCCCAAGTGTTCGTGGATTTCCCGGAAGTAGATCCGGTAATGTTACAAGGAAGTTAAACATTCCATGAAGTATAACTGCGCTTAGCAAACCTTTTATCATCATTTCGTAACGGAATACTACCTTTTCTGGCAAACGGAAAATGCTCTGTAATAGATGAGGAATGATATGCGTTTTTCCTTCTTTATGCTCCTCCTGTATGACAGCATCGGCAAAGAGGGATACTCCGTAGCAATATGCAAATACTCCAGTAGAAAGGATATGAACCATGTTTGTCAGGATTGCCCTTCCGAGAACATTCCCCATGAAGGCTCCCCATTGTGGTACATCTGGACTGATGAGATACGTACGTACAAAAGCAAGGAAATAGCTGGGGTTCAATACATTTTCTGCAAAAGCAAAACCAATAGCGACGATGATTCCCAATTGTAATACATCATCAATAGAGCTAAAGAATTGCTGACCACTTTTTCGTAATGTCCAAAACTTTGACACTTCTTCAATGAATCCGACAATCAAGAACGAAATCAATGTGGCAATCAGTGTGGACTTCATTCCCGTTACCCCAACCAAGTTTCCGCTCACAAACGCATTGGAACTTCTTGTAAAGTTTTCTGGTGTGATCTTAAAAAGAAAGAACTGCATTTCTACTTGATTCCGTACCATGAGATCATAAAACAGAATCGGTGCCGTAGAGAGCATTCCCGAAAAGAACATAAGGATAACCAAGCTCATACGTTGTGTGTGCTCTTTCAAAAACAGCATACACCAGATGATTGCTGGTATAAGCGCAATGAATGTTGCAAGGACGCGTGCGCTGCGCTCTGATGGAGCTTCGTTGAAGAAGATATGTACAGCAAGCCAAAAGATAAATGTTCCAAGAACTGTTGCTTTCACATGTGGCCTCCATGGACCAAAGAGAAAGATCCATGCAAGGGCAACACACACAATACCGAGCGCCATAACAAACGGATCCTGCGCTACCCCTGGTACAAAGAGCGTATTGTAGAAACCTAGCAAAATAAATGACACCAATGTTCCTATAAAAAATGCAAATACAAAGTGCTTGGCTCTTGGCCACACAAACTGTGCAACGACGCTAGCGATTCCCATAAGAATAAAAAATGCTGCAGACGATACTGCGCCGTGCATTCCTGTAAATGGCATGATACCTCCGACCGTACGCAGAGAAAGAATAAACAATCCCAGTGTAGAGATCACCGTAAATACCACCGCATATAAAGAAGGAGGAGATGCGGCAACGCCTTCGTGTTTTTTTGCTGCATGATGAAGAATCTTTCTCCATGTCGCAACGAGGATAACACTAAGAATAATACACCCCGCAAGCATTGCTCCAGTGTACGGCGATCCATTTTGTGCATCGGCAAATACATCTTGTGATGTTTGGGCAGATGCAAGATGTGGCACACATACCATGATCAACGCAAGAGCGCTCCGAAGCCTATTGTGTACCTGTTTGTTTGTGTAATTCACTGTATTTATATTATAACATAATTTGACTATATTTAGAAGTCATTTTTTAATAGTATTTAGCTTCTTGTAGCGCAATACGCGATTCCCTGCTACTCTCTGGCCCAATGGCAGCTACTTCACTCGAACAGGTCGTCTCTCTCTGCAAGCGCAGAGGCTTTATCTTTCCGGGATCAGAGATCTATGGTGGTTTGGCAAATACATGGGATTACGGTCCTTTGGGAGTGGAACTTAAAAATAAACTCAAACAACTATGGTGGAATACTTTCATTCATAAACGTAGTGACATGGTAGGACTGGACAGTTCTATTCTCATGAACCCCAGAGTATGGGAGGCATCTGGTCATATCGGTAATTTTTCAGATCCGTTGGTAGACTGCAAATCATGCCAAGAGCGTTTCCGCGGAGATAAACTTTTGGAAGATAAGCTTGGCGTAGAAGCCGTTGCTGTTTTGAAGCTGGACCAAGTGAAGCCCATGCTTGCCGCAGAGAAAATTAACTGTCCAAAATGTGGCAAAAATGATTGGTCCGAAGCAAAGCATTTTAACCTCATGTTTAAAACACAACAGGGTGTGGTAGAAGGAGAAGGTGCAGACATTTATATGCGACCAGAAACTGCACAAGGTATTTTTGTAAACTTTAAGAATGTACTGAACACTAGTCGTATGAGACTTCCTTTTGGTATTGGTCAGATCGGAAAATCCTTCCGCAACGAGATCACTCCTGGGAACTTTACCTTCCGTACACGAGAGTTTGAACAAATGGAGATCGAATACTTCTTTGACCCTGAAAATCAGGACTGGAAGGATCTCTACGAAGACTGGAAAGAAACGAGTTTTGCCTTTATTCACAAGACACTCGGCGTCTCTAAAGAAAACCTACGACTGCGAAACCATGAAGATGACGAGCTTTCTCATTACGCAAAGGGTACAACCGATGTCGAGTATAAATTCCCATTCGGATGGGGTGAGCTTTGCGCGGCCGTTGCGTACAGAACAGATTTCGACCTAAAGCAACATGAAAAATTTTCTGGTGAAGAGTTAAAATACACCGATCCAGACGATCCTCAACATAAGATCGTTCCACATGTTATGGAACCTTCATTTGGAGTGGATAGAATCATGCTTGCCATTCTTCTGGATGCCTACACCGAAGAAGAACTCCCGAACGGAGATGTACGCACGGTGATGAAATTTGATAAGAAGCTCTCCCCTATCGATATCGCCATTCTTCCTCTGAGCAAGAAGCCGCATCTCATAGCCAAAGCAAAAGAAGTCCATGAACTCTTGCTGAATGAAACGAATCTGGTTACAGACTTTGACGTTACGGGAAGTATTGGTAAACGGTACCGTCGCCAAGACGAGATCGGTACACCTCTTTGCATCACGGTAGACTTTGGAACACTGGGTGAAGAAGAAAGCCAAGGAGAAAAAGACACGGTAACCATTCGTGACCGTGATACTTTGGAACAAAAGCGGGTCAAGATTAGTGACCTTCGCAGTACAATTGCAGAGTATTGGAAGGGGTAGTCAGCTTCACTAGTAATACGAAAGTTACAAGTAACAAATGTTAAGATACAAATAAGATCCAAGTATCAAATACCAAATGGAAATTGTCATTTGAAATTTATTTGCATCTTGTTGGGTGTATCTTGCTGATTTCCGAATAATATCTATTTTTTGCTTTCACCTCCGGTCATGAAAATGACTGGGGTTTTTCCGTACGCTCTCGCATAATGCGGTGAATATGTTCTTCGGTTTTCTTATGAAAAATATCTGTTACGACTCCGCGCAGATCATCCACCTCGGTATAGATCTTTCTGCTTTCCATAATATGCTCTCGTAAAATAGGGCCTATTTGCAGCATTCCCTCTTCACTCACCGGGAAATCTTGTGGAATGTTTTGCACTTCACTGTAGGCCACCCCTGCATTGAACGCGCGTTGGATCTGCTGTTGAAACTCCTGTTGATACTCCTTCGGGACACGGCGACGTGTATACGACCGTATACGATGCAAGTCTCTGGCGATTTTCCATAATTTATTACGGATTCGCTTCATTCTGCCATCTTTTGGTGATTGGTTTTTCAGAGACATTCTGTAAGAAGGAGCAGCATTTTGAGGGGCAGAGTGACAAATGTCACTGGCACGGTTTTCGTTCCATGGTACCCTTATGTATTGTATAGAAATCTATCTCTGTTTCTTTTGCTATTTTCTTGCGCTTATACGCCTAATACTCTATAAATACGTCGCACTTTTAGCCGATCGCATGTGGTCCTGACGCAGATTCTGCGGATCCTCCACAACCAAGCGAGAAGACGCCAAAAGGAAGATAAGGACTCCATCACCATTTTTTCTCTCTATTTTTATGTCTACCGTTACTGAAAAAGACCTCATTACCTCTGCGTGTCACCTTGGACACCCACGCAGCAAATGGAACCCGAAGATGTCTAAGTACATCTATTGCGTCCGTAATAACGTCCATATTTTTGACCTTGAGCAAACAAAGAAAAAGCTCGATGCCGTATGTGACATTCTTTCTAAGATGCAAAAAGAAGGCAAAACTGTTCTCTTTGTGTCTACAAAGCAGCAAAGTATTGCGTATGTTGAGATGTTCCGTGATGCACTGTCTCAGCCTATTGTTACGAAGAAATGGCTTCCAGGACTCTTAACGAACTGGGGAACCATCAAAAAGCGCATCAAGCACTATCTTGATCTGCAAAATTCTTTCAAAACTGGTGAAATCGAAAAGTATACCAAGAAAGAACAGACTGCTCTTCGTAAGGAAATGATGAAGCTCGACACTGCCCTTGGTGGTGTATCTGCAATGAAAGGTACGCCCGATGCAATGTTTGTTATTGATGCAGTGCGTGACCACGTTGCCGTACTTGAAGCACGAAAACTGAAGATTCCAGTATATGGCATCTGCGATAGTAATGCAGATCCAGACTTGTTTACTGCGTGTATCCCTGCCAATGACGATGCGGTAAAATCCATCGAACTCATTATGAACACTGTTCTTGAGGCAATGGGTGGAACCGCCCCTGCAAAGAGCAACGACTCTCAGGAGTAATTCTTCCACTCCCCTAAACCTACCCCCTAACCCTAAACCCTACCCCCTATACTTATGACTACCATTAATGCAAAGGCTGTTGCCTCCCTTCGTGCTCGTACTGGTGTTTCTATGATGCAATGTAAAAATGCACTAGAAGAAGCCAATGGAGACGAGGATAAAGCTATTGAAATTCTCCGCAAAAAAGGTGCTTCTGCAGCTGCGAAAAAAGCTGACCGTGAGCAAAGTGAAGGATTGGTATTTATTGCAGAAGAAGATGGCAAAGCTGCAATGATCCGTCTGGATTGTGAAACTGATTTCGTTGCACGCGATGAAAACTTTTTACAGCTTGGACAAGATATTGCCGATGCACTACTGAGTGGTGGCATGGATAATGCAAAAAACGTTGCAGAGGAAAAGCTTCCTGGAATGGTACAAAAACTAGGAGAGAATATCTCTGTAGGAGAAATGCAGGTTGTTGAATCTGCTGTATCTGGAGTGTATGTCCATAGTAATGGAAAAATTGGTGTTGTAATTGGCTTATCTGGTGGTTCATCAGAACTTGCACGTGACGTTGCGATGCATGCTGCGGCAATGAATCCTTTATACGTTGAACCGTCCGAGGTTTCCGATGAGGCTGTAGAAAAAGAAAAGGCGATCTGGAAAGAGCAACTTGCAACAGAAGGGAAGCCTGCAGAGATCATCGCTAAAATCATGGAAGGTAAAGAAAAGAAGTTCCGTGAAGAAAATTCTCTTATTTCTCAAGAATTTGTCAAAGAACCAGGTACAACAGTAGAAAAATACCTTGGCGATGCCAATGTGACATCTTATGTTCGCTTTGCAGTATAAAGCGTTTATTACCTTGTAATTCCTAAAACCGATCTTATGCCTATAATGCTGCAGATCGGTTTTATTTACAATATTTGTGATATACGCTATAATAATAGGTATGGCTGATGCAGATATTCTCATTGCAGAAGACGACGCGGTTCTCCGTGAAATCTATATGAAGAAATTTACCATTTCTGGGTACAATATTCGTACTGGGGAAAATGGTGAAATTGCCATTGCAGAAATCGAAAAACAGAAACCTGATATCCTTATTTTGGACATCAATATGCCTGTTCTTGATGGATTTGGTGTTTTAGAACATTTTCCAAAATCAGAACGACCATTCCCTATTATCCTGCTTACCAATTTTGCAGACGATAAAAACAGGGAGAGGGGTCATCTGCTGGGTGCTAATGACTATTTCATCAAAAGTGAAATGACCATTCGTAAATTGATCGAAATGGTAGAAACACTCCTAAAGGCAAAACAGTATTGGGGCAAAGAAGAAGACGCTACGTAAAGCCAAAATACTCTATCAGAAGAGCAAAAAAACTGGTATAATGGTAGGATACCTTCCATGAACCTTCTTTTTATGATTATCGGCCTATTCTCAGCGGGGGTCGCTGTGTATATCGGGCTCGTATATATGCACTCTCGACAGGATCGTCTTCGTGAAGAAGAAATGGTATTTTTGCAGGTATTGGTACCAAAGAAAGAAGGAAAGGATGACAAAGAAACAACTTCTGAGCAATTTTCTTCTGGAGAAGATTTTCGTGAAGTCATCGGTGTGATGGATCATCTCTATCAATCCCTTTATGGGATGTACGATTCGAGCATGGCAAAATACACAAAGGCTCAAAACTTTTTCTCTGTGGAATATGCCGCGCTACAAGGAGAGATTCTCTTCTTTTTTGTCTGCCCAAAACGCATAGCACATCTGGTGGAAAAACAGCTGACTTCGTTTTACCCCGATGTCATTATTAATGAAATGGAAGACTATAATATCTTTACGGAAAATTCGTATGTTGCGGCAGATACCCTTCTTCCCAGCAAAGACTTTACGTTTTCCTTCCGTACATATGATGACCTAAAAACAGATCCTCTCAATGCCATAGCCAATGCGTTTTCTAAGCTAAAAGAGAATGAAGGTGCTGCAGTGCAATTTGTTCTGCGTCCAGCAGCATCTGGCTGGCAAACCAAACTACAAAAAGCTGCTCAGAACTTACTAAATCCCAAAAAGACTCGTGCAAAATGGTACAACCCTATCAGTTGGCTGAGTGCGACTTTTGCTTTGCTTACCAGTTCCGATGACATCATCAATCTTTCTGATGAAGGCAGCTCTGGTGCGCGCATTACACAAATGCAAGAAGAGTACAGCAAAATGTTGGACCAAAAGGCATCCAACCCTGGGTACTACTGTACCGTACGTGCACTGGGATCTGCAGACTCTCCTGCAAAAGCACAAAGTGTTCTTTCGGGAATACTCAGTGCATTTGCACAATACGACAGTGTTCGTGGGAATGGATTTAAGACTCCGCACATGACACGGAAAGCAGATATTATCAAACGCTTTGTACGGAGAACACCCAAGAGATCACTCCGACAATGGCTGTTGCACCCAACAATGCTTGTTGGTACGACAGAGCTTGCAAGTTTCTTTCATTTGCCAAACATTAAATATAACAAAATCGATATGATCAAATGGCAGCGTTTCAAAACCGCTCCAGCCCCTAAGCAACTGGCAGACAGTGGTCTGTATTTGGGAAACAATACTTACAGAGGAGAGAAGAAAAAGATCTTTATGAATAATGAAGATCGATTCCGACACTTCTACATCATCGGACAAACGGGTACAGGTAAGTCTTCTATTATCCAGCTTATGGCCAGACAAGACTTCCATAATGGAAAAGGTGTTTGTGTCGTGGATCCTCATGGATCACTGATTGAAGACCTTCTTCCCTACATTCCACGAGAACGCGCAGATGACGTTATTTACTTCAACCCTGCAGATACCCAGCGTCCCATGGGGCTAAATATGTTGGAAGCAGATACCGAAGAAGAACGCGATCTTGTTGCACTGGATGCCATGAATATGATGGTCAAAATGTTCGGAGAAGAGATCTTCGGACCACGTATTCAAGACTATTTCCGCAACGGATGTCTGACATTAATGTCAGACGAAGAAGAAGGAGGCGCTATTACAGACCTCGTTAAACTGTTTACAGATGATGAATGGCAAAAACATAAAGTGACAAAAGTAAAAAATCCCATCGTTCGCGCATTCTGGGAAAAGCAGATGGCACAAACAGGCCAAAGGGAAAAAGGAGAAATGATCCCCTACTTTGCAGCGAAATTTGGTCAGTTCTATACGAATGCTCTTATTAGAAATATCGTCGGGCAAACCAAATCTTCGTTTGATGTTTCACAGTGTATGAATGAAGGAAAGATTCTTCTGATGAACCTTTCTAAAGGTCTTATTGGGGATATCAATGCACAGCTCCTTGGTATGATTGCCGTGAGTAAGATCCAAGTAGCCGCTATGCGTCGACAACGTCAAGATACGAAAGAGCGCAAAGATTTCTTTATGTATATCGATGAATTTCAAAACTTCGTGACACCTTCCATTGAATCTATTTTGTCTGAGGCACGTAAGTACCGTTTGGGACTTATTCTTGCGCATCAGTATATCGATCAGCTGGAAAAAGACAGCAAACTATCTGGTTCTGTCAGCCTGAAAGGTGCGATATTTGGAAACGTGGGTACGATGATGTTTTATAAGATCGGCCCTCAAGATGCCGAAGTCTGTGCCAAAGAAATGGCTCCTGTGTTCTCTGAGCAAGACCTTGTCAATGCAGATGCCTTTATGGGGTCCATGAAGCTGAGCGTCAACGGACAGCCTAGTCAGCCATTCTCTATAGAAGTTCCTCGTCCATGGTTAGACACCACATATCCTAAAGATGACCAAGCAGCAGAGGCATTCAAACAGCTTTCTCGTCTGACATACGGTCGTCAGAAAGACTTTGTAGATAGAGAGATCTTACGGCGTATTGGGTAGATAGCGTTAGTGGCCGATAGCTGTTAGAGGACGAATAGAAAAAATTACACACGTTCTTTGTTTCTATGGAACTGGAAAAGTGGCTATGAGTTGCGATAGCTTTTAGTAGCTATACGTAAAATTTTATTCTTCGATTGTTCCGCTGGATCGGCATTTTTACAATAGAATTATGTACGTTAAGTCATTCAAAGAACTGATAGTATGGCAGAGGTCTACGGAACTTGTTTTTAGTGTATATAAAGTTACCAAATCTTTTCCCAAGGATGAGCTGTATGGCTTAGTTTCACAAATGCGTCGAGCAGCAGTTTCTATTCCCTCAAATATAGCCGAAGGTAAGAAGAGAAGTACGAAAAAAGATTTTTGTAATTTTTTATGTATTGCAGACAGTTCGGCAGCAGAATTGGAGACACAAGTACTGATCGCAAAAAAAGAGTACTCATTACTGGATTTTACCCTAATAGAAAAACAATTATGCGAAGTGCAAAAAATGCTTTCATCAATGATTCAAAAGCTAAAATCATCTAAAAGCTAAAAGCTATCGCTTCTAAAAGCTCTTATCGTAGCGCAATTGTCTCCACAGGAATGGCGTGCACCAAGTATCTTTGGGATACACTATCTACTGGCCAACAGGTATAGAGAATCAGTTCTTCTCCACTTCCATCATCATTAAAAGGTGCAGTGTCATTGGCGGCAATGGTTTGCTCTCGTGTTACTTCGTACACATACAAGTTTCCTGCATATGTGACGTATAGTCTATCACCGATTTTCAGTTCATTTACTCGACGGAAGATCTTTGTATATTGAGATACATCCCATGGGTAACCAGAACTATGACCATATATCATTATTTTTCCTGCACCTCCTGGATACGAGAAGAGGTGTCCTACACCACTATCTAGAGGATCTAAGACTCCATCTTTTGACAGAGCATCTGCAGGATGTGTAATGGTCAGGTCTTCTATGCCTAGGCTTGGCATGGAGATGGAAAAATACTTTTCAGATGCATAGGGATTGTTGATTGTAGGGGCGATTTGCACATTTTGTGGCTGTGGTGAAACTCCACTTGTTGTCGTGACTCCTGTAGATGCATCATTATAGAAAAATCCAGAAGGACTATTTTGCACAGGGACTGCAACTCTTTGTGCTGTGAGAGTTGGCTCTGGGCCAGAGTACACATACGCACCTTGTGCACGTATGGTGTGTAGCCTGTAGACCATGTCGATAAACTGTCCGCGCGTAATAACAGAACCAAGTCTCAGGTCACCCTTATGCATAATAGCATTGCGGGTAATAGCTGCATTGATAGAGGCGGTGTACCACTGATTTGGCTTGTTTTCTATGTACGAAGATAGCTCTGCTTTTTGGGAAGATCCCTGCTCTCCGAATGTGCGCATAAGCATAGTGACTGCTTCTTCTACAGTCAGTGCATTGGCAGGCCTGAATGATCCGTCAGGGTATCCTGTAATAACCGATTTTTCAAAAGCAGCTTCGACATACGGTGCGTACCATGCCTTTTGATCTGCATCAAAAAACAAGCCGAGTGGTGGAATGCTTTGTCTAAATGAAGCGATTCGAGAAGAAAAACCTCCCTCTGCTTCTAATATAATCTTTAGTGCCTCTACACGGTTTAGCTGACTGTTTGGCCGTGCATAGCCATCGCTATACCCCGAAATAACCCCTTCTTGTTGAAGATATGCAAATGATGCCTGATAATCCGTTCCTACGGTATCTGGGAATCCTGCTGCGATTGCGACCTTTGAAACCATGCAAACAGCCGTTACGACAGTCATAGATACGATAAGCCGACGGATAAATTCGCTTCTGAACATAGGAGATATATCGTATACTTTTTTATATATATGTCAAGTATCGTTTACACCTCAAAGACCAATATTTTGGCATTGAATACAGTAATCCTGTACATTCTCTCCGATGTCTCTGAAAATTGGAATCGTTGGGCTGCCAAATGTGGGTAAATCTACCCTATTTAACGCTTTGACGCGTTCTAAGGGGGCAGAGGCACAGAACTATCCCTTTTGTACCATAGAACCAAATGTAGGAATTGTAGAAGTACCTGACGTACGACTTGATAAACTCATGGCTATTGTAAAGCCGCAAAAAACTATTCCTGCTGCCATAGAATTTGTGGACATTGCAGGTTTGGTAAAAGGGGCATCCAAAGGGGAAGGTCTGGGAAATAAATTCCTAGGTGCCATTCGTGAAGTTGATGCTATTTGTCATGTTGTACGCCATTTTGAAAATAGTGATATTATTCATGTAGAAGGAGAGGTAAACCCTCAGCGTGATCGTGAAATCATCGAAGCAGAATTGATTATTGCTGATTTAGAGTCACTAGAGAATCGTATAAGTAAACTTGCAGGAGGAGTACGCACAGGCGACAAGACAAAAATCAAAGAAATGGCTATTTTTGAAAAGGTAAAAGTAACCCTAAACCAAGAGCTACCTGCCATAGCAACAGAGGTAACAGAAGAAGAAGATGCCTTCCTTAAGAAGGCACAACTTCTGACATATAAGCCTATCTTCTACGCCTGTAATACCGCAGAAGATCAGCTGCATACCTTGAACATAGAACAAGCAAAAAAAGATCTACACTTACCCGAAGAGAGTGACGTGATTATGATTTCTGCCAAGATAGAAGAAGATCTGCGTGACCTTTCACCTGCCGAAGCCAAAGAGTTTTTGGAAGAACTGGGTGTACAGAACTCTGGGCTGGATCTTTTGATCCAAGCAGCATACAAAGCTCTTGGATACATCACCTACTTTACCGCAGGCGTACAAGAAGTTCGCGCATGGAACATTCCCCTCGGTAGCACAGGGCCACAAGCAGCAGGCGCCATTCATACAGACTTTGAACGAGGGTTTATCAAGGCAGATACTATTGCCTATAATGATTTTATCTCGTTTGTTGGAGAACAAGGTGCAAAAGAAGCGGGGAAGATGCGACAGGAAGGAAAGGAATATATTGTGAAAGATGGAGACATCATGCATTTTAAATTCAATGTGTAAGGATTATGGTTTTTATTGCTCGCCAAGAACCGTTTGACTGTGAACATTGCGGTGCACACGTAGAACTATTAACAGATGGTTCGTACAGGAACCACTGTCCGAAGTGTTTGTGGTCAAAGCATGTTGACAAAGACGGTCCCGGTGACCGAAAGTCGCAGTGCTTAGGGCTCATGAAACCTAAGGGTGTCGATTATCGTAAAAAAAAGGGCTGGATGATCGTTCACCAATGCACGAAGTGTCGCAAGGAGATACCAAATATCACTGCTTGCGATGATGACCAAAGTCTTTTACAGTCGTAAACAAATTGTGTTCATGAAATAAAATTGTGTTCATGTTTTTTGTTTTAGGCAAGGGCTCTTTTGCCATCTGCCCTTGCAGATTTTTTTTAAAAGATTTAGGATTTGTATCACCTACTTAATCCCACCCATGCGTTTTCTACTTTTTGCATCGGCATTCGGAATGTTGTTTATCGCTTTCTAAGCAGTCTGTGTATCTGTCAGTTGTGACACATATGTTTCACTCATTGAAAAGCGAATAGGAATCTTCTCTCCAACATTTCCTTCTGGAACTAATACCAGTTGATCATGTGCATCTTCTTTTGGAGCGTCTACCGTGACATCAAATTTTCCATTTTCTAATTGATCACGTATTTCTTTTGGGATATCTGGATTTTGCAATACCGCTTCTATACCCCCTTCTTTCATATCAGATTCTATCTGTTTTTTTAGAGCGTCTTTGATTTTCCTCTCTGTCTCTAATGTAAATTTCAATTGGGCCATAGCTTCGTTCCACATCAATTCATCTTTCAGGTCTTCGGGCCCTTTCACGCGTTCGCGCATTTTTTCGTATGCAGATGGAGACATGCGAAATCGGTCTTTTATTTTTTGCTTTTCATTACTGGGAAGTTGATCAAGCCAAGAACTCATACAGGTATTGTAGGCAAAGTGTATACCATAGGCAAAGATCTGGTATCATGTCTGTATGAATATTTTTGTCCTCGTCGCAGGAACCAACGAACCCAGTAACAGCAATGCCCTTGCTGATGCATTTATTCAAGGTATACAAAAAACACATGGCGTCACTGTGCACAAAAGAAGGCTGAAGGATCTGACTATTGATCAATTTTCAATTGATTATTACGAACCACAATGCAGCCAAGAAGAAGATTTTTGCAATCTGCAAAAGCTGATGGAAGAGTGTGACGGTTTTGTTTTTGCATCACCTATTTGGAACTTTTCCGTACCTGCACACCTCAAAAACTTTATTGACCGCATGGGAAGCTTTGCTCTAGATGAAACTCGCTCTAAGGGAACGTTAAACGGAAAGCCATTTTACCTGATCTATACAGGAGGAGCCCCAAAGGCTGCATGGATTGGCATGATGCAAAAGACAGCCAGTCATGTAGCGGAATCTTTGAAATACTTTGGTGCTTCCTATATCGGGCATCACTTCGAAGGTAAATGTACTGGAGGAACTGGAAAGTTTGAACTGGTTGTCGACAAGCGTCCAGAAGCCTTATCAAGCCTGCGGAAGCAAGGACATGACTTTGCAGAAGTGGTACAGAAGTACTGTGAAACAGGAAAAGCACCTGTAGCCAATAGGGCAAAGGGTAGGATTATGCGCATAGGAGAAGCTCTATTGAAGAAGATTAGTTGATATTGACTTTTTCTTTATTTTTGTTATAATATATAGTATTGATGCAGACAGAGTAGCGCATCATTTTTGATCTTTTAGGGAGGGAACCCGATGTTTACAAAGTTTATTCTGGTCATTCTTATGATGACCTCATTACTAGGGTGTGTATGTGGAACACGATATGACGGCGTTAACTATATAAGTGAACGTACACCATTCGATGTTCCAGAAGATCGATGGGCTCGGTAGAGCCAAGATACTCGTTGTCATTTATTATGGCAGCGGGTTTTCTTTATCCTATAAGAACAACTTCTTCATCGATCATCTGCGTCTCTTTAAACGCGTTCCATGTCTGCTCGCCTCCTTCAACCAATACAGTGGAAAGTGGAAAGTGTCCGCCCGTGCCGGTACGGACGGGGAAAGTGGAAAGTTTTTGCCAAAGATCATGAAGATCAAAATGATCATTTTTCAATGTGACAGGGATAATATGTACTCCTTTCTTCTGCAAATCTTCCACTTTTTCGTTTTTGTTATTTTTTGTATCTATAATCACAATGCAACGATCTCCAATAACCTTTGCATCAAGGGGTATTCGCACATTTGGATCAAATACAATAATTCTTGGCTGAAATACATCTCCCTTCGTACTTTTTCCACTTTCCACTTTCCACTTTCCGTTTCGTACAGTTAATTCTGGATCGTCCGTAATAACCGTTTGTACCCCTACAAGTATTGCGTCGTGTGTTGCGCGCAAGTGTATATGAGACCAGAGATTTTGCTCGTCTGATGTAATACATAACTTACTACCGTCTGGCTTTGCAATGGCTCCCTCTCGTGTTTGTGCACGTTTGAGCGTTATGTATGGCCTACCGTTTTCCCGAAGGCTGACAAAGCCTTTATTTAGCCTTCTGCAGAGCTCGGGCATCACTGGTCCTATCACGTGTATTCCTGCATCGCGCAGAGCTTGTACCCCTTTTCCTGCCACTCTGGAGTCGGGGTCTTTCATACCAATGACCACTGTTTGTATACCACTTTTGATAATTGCCTCTGTGCATGGAGGAGTATTTCCATGATGACAACACGGTTCAAGATTCACATATAACACATCTTCTGAACTAATTTTTTGATCATATTTTTCCAGTAACTGTCGCTCTGCATGAGGTTTTCCACACCCTAAATACACTCCTTGCGCAATGATATTTTCTTTTCGTACAAGCACAGATCCGACCATAGGATTTTCACCCACAAGTCCCCTGCCCTTTTGGGCAATCTGCAAGCAACTGTGCATGAAGTGTTCGTGGTTCATACAGGTAGTATATCTTTTAATAGTATTCTTCCTGTCCCTTTTTTCTTGATAAAAATCCAGCACACAGCATGCTGTGTGCCTCCTAAAAAGTGACAGCTTCATTCTTTGCAGTCTTTGTAATCTTTGTAATCTTTTATCTAAATATATTACAAATACTTCTTCAACATCGATTCAGATTTTGTTTTTGTTTTTTGCATTTCCTCTGGAGTATTGAACTTCGCTTCATCTGCATTCTTTTTTACATACGAAAGGAATCTAGCATAACCCCCTTTTCCGTTCTCTATAAAACGCGCAACGCGTGTTACTGTTGTTGTACTTGCCCCTGTATGTGCAGAAACCGTACGATACGGCAAACCTCTGGAAAGTTGCTTTGCAACCTCTAGACGTTCGCTCCACGCCTGAAGTTCTGAAAGTGTTCCAACGTCTCGGAGTAGATCCGCTACTTCTCTTTCGTCTTTGCATGCACTAATCGCTGAACACAAGGCACGAAACCATGGATCATTTTGATAGGCCTGTTCAGTAAACCGCCTCTTTCCCATGTAATAATCATACGCTGTTACTGCGTACTAATACAATGGAACATTCACTGTACTACTCATCTTTAGCACTGCCTCCTCCTCCACGCTTCTTGATGATTTCTTCTGCAACGTTACTTGGCACCTTTTCGTAGTGACCAAATTCCATAGCATAGTTCGCGCGTCCTTGTGTCATGGAGCGAAGTTCTGTTGCGTAACCAAACATCGCAGCTAATGGAACAATTGCATGAATAACCTTTGCAGTTCCACGGTCGGACTGTTCTTTAATAAGTCCACGACGAGAGCTTAGGTCTCCCATAACATCTCCAAGGAATTCTTCTGGAACAGTGACTTCTACTTTCATGACTGGTTCTAGGATCACCGGCTTTGCCTTTTTGGCAGCTTCGCGGAATCCAATGGATGATACCGTTTTAAAGGACATTTCAGAGGAGTCCACATCATGGTATGAACCGTCATACAAGTTTACTTTTACGTCTACAACAGGGTATCCAGCAAGAATACCGCGTGACATAGCCTCTTGGAATCCTTTGTCACATGGGTTGATGAATTCACGTGGAATACGTCCTCCCACAACAGTGCTTTCGAATTCATATCCTTTCCCAGGCTCTTGTGGAATAAGCTTAAACTGCACATGTCCGAACTGGCCACGTCCACCAGTTTGCTTGGAATACTTTTCTTCATGGTCTATTTCCTCTTGAATAGTTTCACGGTAAGCAACTTGTGGCTGACCTACTGTAGTTTCTACTTTGAATTCACGTCGCATACGGTCCACAATGATATCCAAGTGCAGTTCGCCCATTCCAGAAATGATGGTCTGACCTGTTTCATCGTCTGTCATAACACGGAACGTAGGATCTTCCTCAGCCAGTTTTGACAAAGCCATACCCATTTTTTCTTGATCTTGTTTTGTTTTTGGCTCTACAGCAATAGAGATCACCGGTTCTGCAAACGTGATGTTTTCTAAGATGACTTCTTTGTCTACTTCACACAATGTATCTCCTGTACGTGTATCTTTCAGTCCAATAACCGCTGCAATATCTCCTGCTTCGATCTGTTGTACTTCTTCACGAGAGTTAGCGTGCATTTTTACGATACGGCCTATACGTTCTTTTCCGTCACGTGTTGCATTAATAATATGACTACCAGACTTCAACACTCCAGAATACACACGAACGAAAGTAAGCTTTCCAACAAAAGGATCTGTTGCGATCTTGAAAGCAAGAGCAGACATTGGTTCGTCGTTGGATGGCTTTCTTTCGACTACCTCTTCTGTATCAGGCTTTAGTCCTTTAATAGACCCAACATCCAAAGGGCAAGGAAGGTATTTTACAACGGCATCAAGAACCTTTTGCACACCAACGTTCTTCAATGAAGATCCGCAAAGGACAGGGTATATCTTGCTTTCGACAGTCCCTTTTCGAATACCAGCTTTTAATTGTGCGTCTGTAAGAGCGCCGTTTTCTAGGTATGCATCCAGAAGATCATCATCACACTCTGCAACTTTCTCCATCAATGTTGCGCGGTATTCATTCACGTTTGATACAAGGTCTGCGGGAATTTCTACTTCTTCTATGATCTCTCCGTGAACACCAGAGAACAAGTATGCCTTCTTTTCCACAAGATCCACCATTCCATTAAAGTCACCTTCTTCGCCGATAGGCAACTGAATAGCAACAGCATCTTTGGAAAGACGGTCATGAATAGAGGCCAAAGACATATAAAAGTCTCCTCCTGTTTTATCCATCTTATTAACGAATGCAATACGAGGAACATGATATTTATCTGCTTGGCGCCATACCGTTTCACTTTGTGGCTCTACACCTTGTGAACCGTCAAACACAGCGACTCCTCCATCAAGTACACGTAGGGATCGCTCTACTTCTGCAGTAAAGTCTACGTGACCTGGGGTATCGATAATGTTGATCGTAGCATCCACCTCTTCCTCTGTAATATCTTTTGCTTTCCAGTGACACTGTGTAGCGGCAGAAGTAATGGTAATTCCACGCTCTTGCTCTTGTTCCATCCAGTCCATGGTTGCTTCTCCGTCATGTACCTCTCCAATTTTGTACGATACTCCTGTATAGAAAAGAATACGCTCTGTCGTTGTCGTTTTACCGGCATCAATGTGCGCGATGATTCCAATGTTTCGTAAATTTTTGAGATCCATGGGTTATTAGGGTTAGGTTTAGGGGGTAGGTTTAGGCAGGAAGCTATCGAGCCAAGTGTGCAAAGGCCTTGTTCGCCTGAGCCATACGAATAACGTCTTGTTTCTTTTTAAATGCTGCTCCTTGGTCTGTACTAGCCTCAAGAAGTTCTGTAGCAAGGCGTTGTGCCATTGGCATACCTTTGCGATCTCTTGCTGCAGTAATGATCCAACGAATAGCGAGAGCCTGCTGACGCTTTGGATTTACTTCTGTTGGAACCTGATACACAGATCCTCCAACACGCTTTGGACGTACCTCTACCATAGGGGTAACGTTGAGCATTGCTTTATTAAACACCTCTAGAGGTGCGTCTTTTGTTCGTGTCTTGATGATGTCCATACTATCCCAGAAGATCTTTCTGGCTGTTGCCTTCTTTCCTTGCATCATGACGCAGTTAATGAATTTCTCAATAACGGGGTCACTATTCTCGGGGATGTATTTCTTGATTGGTTTAGCCATCGTAATAAGAGATTAAATTTAGGAAGCTTTTGGTCGTTTTGCACCATAACGGGAACGGCTCTGTTTTCTATTTTGAACACCTTCC
>Ga0222664_1000050_pt1 | contig 88799 bp, 86 predicted proteins | sample AntAcemetagen604_FD_181147 | JGI IMG/M metagenome (GOLD analysis project Ga0222664, IMG submission 181147) | Saline water microbial communities from Ace Lake, Antarctica - #604 | ecosystem: Environmental > Aquatic > Non-marine Saline and Alkaline > Saline | place: Antarctica: Ace Lake... | reverse complement strand
GTCTTGGCGCCAGCGTCTGGTAACCAGGCTACTATTTACACGCTGACTCCTCAGCACACCAAACGACTACAGCAGTACCTCACTCACCAGATTAGTGAATACGAGTCTAAACATGGCGAGATTAACGCCAAGTGGGACCCCAACGTGGTCAGTCCGGTGCAGCGAGCCAACCCGCCGCGCGAACTGAGCTAGTCGACTCAACCCAAACGCAGACCTACGAATGCAAAAATTCGATCACATCGCCGTCTTGTACGATGTACTCTTTGCCTTCGGTGCGTACTTTGCCAGCCTCTTTCGCGGCTGTTTTGCTGCCTGAGGTGACCAGGTCTGCAAATGATACGACCTGGGCGCGGATATACTTACTTTCAAAGTCGCTATGAATAGCACCACCCGCTTGTGGCCCAGTACTGCCAATTGGGACTGTCCAAGCGCGTGTCTCTTCGGGTCCGGTAGTGAAATAACTCATGAGTCCGAGTCCATCGTAGCAAGCCCGAATCAGCCCCTCTACCCCGTTACCCTGACTTCCATACTCACGGCGGAACTCGTCCTTTTCGTCCACGTCCATATCTTTCAGCTCGTGTTCGGTGGCAGCATCAACCAGTACGTACTCCGAATCAGTCGACTCAAAAAACGCAACCAGCTCTTGCCAGCGATCATCATTTTGTTCATCAAGGTTGAACGCGTCTTGCTTCTTGTTGCAAACATACAAAAACTTTTTAAGCGTCAGCAAATTCAAGCCCTTGATCAACTTCTTTTCCTCACTAGTTATGTCCATCGAGTTTGCAAGCTGTCCACCATCGAGGTGCACCAGTAGTCGCTCGAGTAAGTCTTTCTCGGCGACCGCCTCTTTTTTACCAGCCTTGATATCTTTTTCAATGTTTCCTACTCGCTTACTGATCGACTCTGCATCCGCCATAATTAGTTCTAGGTTGATGGTTTCGATGTCACCCATGGGGTCTACCTCACCAGTGACATGGTGGATGTCTGAGTCTTCAAAAATTCGTACTACCTCGGCGATCATGTCGGTCTCGCGGATGTTGGCCAGGAACTTGTTACCCAGCCCCTCGCCGGTTGACGCACCCTTAACTAGACCAGCAATGTCGACAAACTCAACCACAGCCGGAATGGTTTTGACGCTTTTGCTGATACCAGCTAGCGTCGCTAGTCGCCCATCGGGCACAGCGATCACACCCACGGTTGGGTCGATAGTAGCAAATGGATAGTTGGCCATCAGCACTTCGTTTTTGGTAAGGGCATTAAATAGGGTTGACTTCCCGACGTTGGGCAGACCAACGATTCCGACTGATAGTGACATATAAACGATAGCTTAGCAGATAATGTATAAAAGAAAAAACCCTTGCGTACACGCAGAGGGTTCGGGGAACAAGGTATGCCAGGGCAGTAGCATGGGGATACGTGATCCAACCGCCACTGTGGGTAACTAGGCGGTGGGATAGACTGCCCTGGCACACTGCTACTGTAGCAGATCCATCTAGAAAGGCAAGAAGCTTGGCTGATACTCACAAAAAACAATGTCGTCCAAGCCACGTTCAGTAAAGCCAGCCAGTGCAGCCTGGGCCTGGGTGCGACCACCTATGGCATCGATCAGGTCGACATCAAGTGCGCGACGACCAGGAATACTGGCGCCGTTAGCCAGTGCCGCCACCTCGTCACGGGGCAATTCTCGATAGTCTGCCACAATGTCGATGAATTCGTTATGAATGGTGTCCAGGTCGGCTTGTAGTAGTGCTCGTTCCTCGTCTGTGATTGGTCGGTTGGGTGAGCCTATATCTTTGAACTGCCCGGTCATGAGTTGTACATACGTCAGACCTTCTTCTGCGTTTTTCTGAGACTCTTCGACGTAAGACATGTTGACCCCAATACTACCCACGTCCGACATAGCAGAAGCCAGCAAGAAGTCGCTGGCAGCAGCGACCATGTAGCCACCGGACGTACCAATGTCTCCAATTAGACCAACTACCGGTAGCGGTGAGCTGGCGATACGTTGGGCTATTCGTTCAGATGCAACTGGCGTACCTCCAGGCGAGTTGATCTCAAGCAGTACGCCCAGAATATTGTCGTCAGACTCTGCTGCGTCCAGAAACTGCGATACATAGTCAGGAGTTGTAATGAGGTCGAACCCGCCAATACCAGTGAAAGGCAAAATGGTACCGTCAATTGGTAGCACTGCGATGTTGCAGGTTCCGTCGCTGATAGATAGCTGATTATCAAACTGTACAGAGATAACTGCTACTGTTAGGACAATAATCACCACAAAAGTCGTGATAGTGAACGCTGCTTTGGTGGCGTGACTCAATAATTCACGTCCGTATGAGATATGCATATGTCACACAGTGTAGCACGCAAAGAAAAAACCGGTCACACACATATGCAACCGGTTTTTGATGTTTAGCGACACTCAGACTGTACGTCTACACGATAGCGTGAAGAGCGACAAGTTGCAACTATTTACCAGCTTTTCCGTGTCCTTCAATCTCTTTGATCCACTTGGCTCGACACGCATCGCCAACCTTTTCGCAGGGGCCGTAGGTGGTCACTGTTGCTTTGATACCTGCGAATCCAAGAATGCCGTATTGGATTTCGTTGGTGTAGTCACCGTAGCGCCACCAGGTGCGAAATGGACTATGTGAGCCAGAGATGACGTACACCCGGGCGGTTTTGCCGGTTAGGTGGGCTTCGACCCGCTTTGTCTCTTTATTAAAATTGAAAGCAAAGCCAGGTAGCCAGACCCGGTCAAAGAGCCCCTTGAGTTTTGCCGGCATGGTGCACCACCAATTTGGATACGCTATCACTAAATGGTCGCATTCAGTGATGGCAGTTTGTATCTCGATTAGAATTGGTTCAAGTGGCTGGATTTCCTTATAGCCCTTATGTAGTACCGGATCAAAGTCCATCTCACCGATGTTGTACCGCTTTATTTCGTATCCAGCCTCTTCGGCAGACGCCTGATAACGATCTATGACGGCTCCAGTAAACGTGTCTGTATCAGGGTTACCGCACAGTAGTACTATTTTTTTGGACTTTGTATTCATACCTACCATCATAACGCACAGGTCGGCAGCTAACGCTGCCGACCTGTTGATTGTCTTGTCATATGACAGTTTGACGGACTATTGTCGGATGGTGCCGTTGGGGTTGAACTGACCAGTTTGCTGGCCACCCATCATGCCTGCCAGTTTCTCTTTCATCTCAGGAGACATGACTTCCATGATTTCTTTTTGATACTGAGGTAGCACTTTCATCGCGGCTGCCATTTGGTTATTGCCGTTATTTTTCAGCTCGGCCTGCATTTGGGTAGCAATTTTCTGGAATAATTCAGGTTTTTTCTCCATCATTTCCATGATCATCTGCTGCTGGTCCTCTGGCACGTCTTTCATCTGCGATTGAAGCATTTTCTTCATCGCCATATTTTTGAATTTGGTAAACATATGTGGAAGATTGTAGCACAGAAATAAAATCGTGCTGTATGCGTACTAGTATGGACAAAACCTAATTTATGTGGTAAATTAGCGACTTAATTATTTTGTATGCATATGAATTGGTACTCTCAGGCACAGGCCCTACTTACAAAGAAACTAGTCAAGCCAGCTGTGCTGGCACTAGCGTTGTTGCTCATAGCTGGTTGGGCTGTCTCGCAGCGCCAGAGTCAAACGGAGCCAGTAGCAACCGAGCTGCCACCGGTAGTGCAGGTAACCACTGCCGCTACCTATAGTGGTAGCAACACGATTAATCTGATCGGCACAGTGCGCGCTTTTTCTGAAGCCGCACTAACGTCCGAAGTAACTGGCCGAGTAACCAGCGTTGGAGTCGGACTTGGTGACACTATCGCCGCCGGGACTATCATTGCCACCATTGAAAACGCCTCGGAACAAGCTAGTGTCCTGCAGGCACAGGGTGTGTATGAAGCAGCCTTGGCTTCGCTTGAGCAAAGCCAGTTTGGCAACGCGCAGAGCCAAGTAGGGGCAGATGAGGCGGCAACACGACTGCAAGCAGCCCAAAACAACGCAGCCGCTCTGACCAAAACCGCGTACTCAACTGTTGAAGGGATCATTTTTAATAACATTGACCAGTTTTACGGGAATCCTGACAGTTTTGTACCTGGCCTTCGCCTGGATGGTCGAGGTATGACAAGTAACCTAAACGCAACTCGGGTGACATACCAAACTGCACTGCCAACCTGGCGCAGTCGCAGTAGTGCAGTCAGCGCAACCAGTGATCTGGATGCAGAATTGCGTCACACCAGCAGTCAAGTTGCAACTGCCCAGAACTACGTCAATTCGTTCATCAGCCTCTTGCAACAGCAGGACACCAATCGTTACACCGAAGTTCAATTGAACACGTTTGCAAATACATTCAACGGGCTGCGTAACAACCTGATCACTCTACAAAGTCAGATCGATACCGCACAAAACAATCTAACCAGTGCACGTGAGGGCATCGCGCGAGCGAACTTGACTGTTACCAGTTCAAACAGTGCCGCCGCTGACGCTCAAGTAAAACAGGCTCTAGGTTCACTTCGATCAGCCCAAGCCAACCTAGCCAAAACCATCATCCGTACTCCAATTAGTGGGACGGTTAACTCACTAAGTATCCGAACCGGAGACTTTGTCAGTTCTGGTTCGCAAGTTGCCCAAGTTGCCAACAACAACGCCCTTGAAGTCGTGACGTTTGCTGGAGAGAAGGATCTGGGTGTAATTAATGTGGGTGACACAGTACAACTTGAAGGTTTGTATGTTGGTACGGTGACGCAAATAGCACCAGCGGTGAACACTGGTACTGGTAAAACCGAAATCCGTATCGCCAGCGAAACACCTGACCTGCAAAACGGTGACTCTGTGCGCATTACCAAGGAAGTCACCCAAACAGTTTCAACTGACATCATCATTCCACTTAGTGCGGTCAAATTTGCCCTGCAAGACGGTACGGTGTTTGTGATTGAGAATGACCGCCTAGTTGCTCGCTTGGTGACGCTTGGCACTATTCGTGGAGGATCAGTCGAGATTCTCGATGGTCTAAGTAGTACCGATGAATTTGTAGCTGATGCCCGTGGTTTGGTTGAAGCGACTGAAGTAGAAATAATCCGATAAGTATGTGGGACTTCTTCATTGATAACAACAAGTTTGCCTACCTATTTCTAGTAGCCTTGGTTGGTTTGGGTACTTACAGCCTGGTTACCATCCCCAAGGAATCGGCCCCAGAGGTCATTATTCCTGTTGGGATCGTCAGCACGGTATTCCCTGGTGCGCCCGCAGCTGACATCGAGACTCTCATCACCAACGAAATAGAGCGTGGCTTGACCAGTCTGGAAAATGTCTCGCAAATCACCTCAACCTCGCGTGAAGGAGTGTCGAGTGTGACGATCGAGTTCGAAGCCAGTGCCGACCTTGACGAATCCATCCAGTCCCTAAAAGACCAAGTAGACACCGTCAGCCAAGAGTTGCCGGCTGACGCCAGTGATCCATTTGTGTCTGAGGTAAACTTTGTCGACCAACCAATTTTGACTATTGCGTTAGCCGCTGACTTGTCTGACTTGTCTTTTGCTGAACTTGGAAATGAGATTGAACGTGAGATCGAGCAGATAAACGGTGTAGCCCGTATCCAACTACAAGGTGTACGCGATTATGAGGTGACGATCCTGGTCGATCAGACTGCGCTTGTACAATACAACTTATCCTTAAGTGAGGTCACCAACGCGCTGCGCAGCGCCAACCAAACCTTCCCAATTGGACAGATTGTCAATGACGACATCGCCTACAACGTTGCTTTCGAGGGTGATATTACCAATGCAGCTATGCTGCCAGACATAGCAGTAGCTACCCGCAACGGACAGCCGGTGTATGTGCGTGACATAGCCATGGTCGAAGACGGCCTAGCGCCAGCCACCTCCCTGTCACGATTAAGTGTTGGCGGCGCACCATCACGCAACTCCATCTCGTTTGATGTGTTCAAACAGGCTGGTGGTGACATTACACAGCTAACGGCCGCTATCAACGACCGGATTGAGGAGCTGACTGCTCCAGGTGAGATTCTTGACGGTATTCAAACTTCTGTCGTACTAGACTCCGGAGAACAAATCCGCAGTGACCTGATCCAACTGTCGACCTCTGGGCTGCAAACTGTGGTGCTGGTCGTACTATTGCTTGTGGTTGCCATTGGGTGGCGCGAAGGTCTGCTGGCTGGACTGGCGATCCCGTTGTCATTCTTGTTTGGTTTTATTGGGCTGTACTACTCTGGCAACACTATAAACTTCTTGAGTTTGTTTGCCTTGATTCTCGGGATCGGAATTCTGGTTGATTCGGCGATTGTTATGACCGAGGGCATCAACCGCAAGATGAAAGACAACCCCACCATCGACAAACGGACTGCGGCAATCGAAACCACCCGCGAGTTCGCCATCCCGTTGATTTCGGGAACCCTCACGACCGTATCGATGTTTACGGGACTATTTATCGTGACGGGTGTGATTGGCCAGTTTATTAAAAGTATTCCGTTTACCCTGATCTTCTTGTTGTTCGCCTCGCTGTTTGTATCACTATTTATTCTGCCGTTGCTGGCTACGTCATTTCTTAAGCGGCGCAGCGCCTCTAAGCTTGAACAAATGCAAGTCGAGAAGTCACGTCAACTAGAAGCCTGGTACCGAGGAAAAGTTGCCCTGATTCTCAATAGCTCTGAACAACAACACCGCTTCTTGGCAGCAATTTTTGCCGGATTGGTGTTTTGTATTTTCTTGGCGGTAAATCTTTTTGCCGGGTTGGTGGCTGCCCCACTGGTCTACGTTATGTTACTCAAGACTTATCGTTGGCAAGAACGATTTGAGTGGCGTAACTGGGTGCGAACGCTGGTATGGGTGCCACTGACAGTCTTAATTGTAGGTCTGTCGGCATTTGGTACTAGTCAGATATTCCCCACCATTAATCCAGTCAAAGTCGAATTCTTTGAACAGTCAGACGTCGACTTTATCATAATTGAAATCGAAAACCCGGAAGGCACAACTAAGGAAACCACTGACATTGCTACTCGTCGGGTTGAAGAAGTGCTCTATGGCAAAACCTACATCGAGTCATTTACCACCACCGTTGGTTCGGGTAGTCAGTTTGGCAGCGGCGGTTCAGGGGAAAAGTTTGCCAGTATGTTTGTCTCGCTAGCAGACGATCGAACAATCAGCAGTACCGAGGTGGTCGAGGACTTGCGTCTGTCTATGGCGCCCTTGCGCGACATTAACGTTACGGTCGACCAGCCCAGTGACGGGCCGCCAACCGGCGCTGCCATTATCGTCAAGTTCCTAGGTGACGATTTGGGAGAAATCACCAAGCTTGCTAACAGTGCAGCCCAGGTATTCCGTCAGATCCCCAACACAGTTAACGTCGAAACCAGTACCAACAGCAATAGTACCGAGTTCGTCCTTGAGCTAGATCGAGCACAAACTGCAGCCCTTGGGTTATCACCTTCACAAGTGTCACAAGTGGCTCGTACTGCGGTGTTTGGCACAGACGCCACAACACTTACCACTCTCACCGACGATGTCGACGTCGTAGTTAAACTCAACATAAACAGTAGCGACACTGTTACTTCGCAAAACGCCAACGTTATTTCTATTGACGCTCTGGAGCAGATCCTGATTCCAACCCAGACCGACACCGTACTACTATCGACACTGGTCGATGTTTCAGTACGAGAATCAAGTTCAGTAATTAGACACGAAGGTGGCAAGCGAGTAGTGACTGTTACTGCTGACGTAGCGGCCGATGGCAATGCGCGCGAAATCCAATCCGAAGCCCTGCGTCTGATCAATGAACAGCTCGACATCCCAGACGACGTGCAGATCAGCACCGGCGGTGGCGAAAGTGACGACTCTAACCAAGCCTTTGTCGAAATGGCTCTAGCCCTTGTAGTTGGTATTATCCTGATGATTGGTGTGCTGACGCTGCAATTCAACTCGTACCTGCACACACGCTATGTTCTATCCATCCTGCCGTACTCACTGATCGGTATCTTCCTAGGGCTGGCAATCACCATGAACCCACTATCCTTTCCTTCTATTATGGGGTTCATCGCACTGTCGGGTATTGTGGTCAATAACTCGATCCTGCTCATCGACATGATGAACCAGATGCGCCGCAAGAATCCAGACCGAGACATCAAGGAAATGGTGCTTGATGCCGCCAGTAACCGTCTGCGGCCGATCTTGCTTACCACCGCCACCACTGTCATCGGTATGGTACCACTGACCTACGCTGGCGACCTGTGGGCACCACTGGCGTATGCTGTCATGTTTGGCTTGGTGTTTGCGGTGTTTATCACATTGGTGTTGATCCCAATTCTATACACTCGCAACCCGGGCGTACTGCCACAAACAGCTCAAACCAGTACGCAAGAGAGTCTGTAGTCACGGACGCAGTTCAACATAAAAACCGACGCTGAAGCGTCGGTTTTTATGTAATAGATACCAACCACGCAACCTATCTACCTCGCTGCCAGTTCATTGCAACTAGCACCAAGACTACTGCCAACAACATCATCGCTATGTACCCAGTTGCAAAATCAACGTATGAGTAGGCCGTTACTCCCTGCAGCTGCAAGGCAGCGATCCCGCCCAGGGTATACCAGCTGCCCGCCTGGATCCCGGGGCCGTATTTGCTTGGCATCAGCCGGGCAGTCATCAGTGTCGCGTTTATAAAAAGCACTGCGATAATAGTCAGCTGCGCCAAACTCACCACACTCAAATGCATAATGTCAGCAGTAATGGTCGGTGTCAGCAGCACGGCAGTCGTAAACAAAATCCCCACCATCGCTACCCGCAACACAATGTACACAATCCCCATCATATTGCGTTCGACAGCGTCTATGGTGCCGTCTTTGATGGCGGTAAAGAAGTTAAGAATGGCCAAGGTAGAAGACCCAACCCCAAGTGAAATAAAGATGGACTGGAAAACCCCAGCTAGTACGGTGATAGTTGTCATGGGTATATGATACCAGAATCAGGACCATCAAACGCATGTCTATACACCAGTTTTATTAAACAAGGTAGAGACCAACTAGCGTTACCACTCAAACACTTCCACCAAGTTACTAATCGCTGCTTTGATTCTGTCAGCCACCTTCTTGGTATTCATCAGACTCGGTCGCTCAGGTAGTTTGTCTAGCACCTCCTCACTAGTTGGTAGTCGATTGGTATACAGGTATTCACCAATCAAGTCTTCGATTTGGGCTGGGTTAATCTTTTCATCCTCAGCCAACTTTCGCAGTGTCTCGGACCGTTCACTTGCCCAGAATACAGCAAAAGCAGCTTCTACATCCTCGCTCTTGCTTACCTTTGGCAAATGCTCCTCGATAAACTTCCGTACAAAGTCCTTCTTCTTGCGTAGGCTCACATCACGGTCGAACACTTTGAGGATTTCATCAGTCTTCTTGGCTCTGGCGGCGTCTGAGGTTACGTTCTTGAGTCCAGCAATCAATTGGATAATGTAGTCAAAGTTTACCAAGTCTCGAACAGTAAGCTCCAACTCAAAGTCGATTTGGTCTAAGATTGATTCTTTGTTGTCTTCTCCACCTATGCCAATATTACCGTGAATATCCAGATACTTACTTTGGTAGTCATAAAACTCTTGTTCAGTAATACCCAAGTCATCAAATGAGAATTCAGCAAAGGTTTCCAGCGAAGACTTTACCCGCAGCAAATCACGAAAGGCCGTCACAAAGTTGGCTTTTTCTTGCTCACCTTCGAGATTGTCTACATCAGCTACCGTCGGCACAGCTTCACGTATTTCTTCTAGCTTGGCCTCAAACTCTTTCTTTTGTTCTTCGTATGGCTTCTTGAATACCACTTCCTTGGCACCTTCATCCCCGTAGAGAGCCAGAGCTTTATCAGTAGCTTCCTTTAGGTTACGGAACGACACGATGTTCCCGTGAGGTTTGTCTGAATTAAGCAGTCGGTTGGTACGAGAATAGGCTTGAATCAAACCATGGTAACGAAGGTTCTTGTCTACATAGAGCGTATTAAGCCTGGCAGCATCAAACCCAGTCAAGAACATATTGACGACCAGCACCATATCTACCTGTTTGTTCTTGATTCGTTTCTGCAGGTCTTTGTAGTAGTCGTAGAACTTGTCGGTGCTGAAATTGGTGTCATACAGTGCGTTGTAGTCCTTGATGCAGTTTTCTAAGAAGTCCCGAGAGTGTTCGTTCACGGCTGCTCCTTCGGTATCCAGTGGGTCTGCGTCTAGGTCGGCGTTTTCACCGCTGGCCTCGTTGGCGTGATAGGTAAAGATAGTGGCGACTTTGATACTGTCTCCGCCTTTCTGTTTGAATAGCGTGTAGTACTTCTTCAATATGTCGATACTTGGCACCGCAAACAAAGCATTGAACTTGCCGTTCTTAGTCTTTCGCTTCCAGTCCTGCAGCACGTAGTCGGTGATTTTCTCCAGCCGCTCTTGGCTTTCAAGGACCTCTTTGCTATTGATTCCTTCGACCATTGCATCAGCAAATTGCCCCAGGGCATCCTCTCTGGCTTCGCCATTCACCTCAATTTCCGCATCCAGCACATCGGGGTCTTTCTGTTTATACTTCCCAACATACTCCACCGAGAATCCCAACACGTTGTTGTCTGAAATAGCGTTGGTGATGATGTACTTGTGTAGACAGTCATCGAATACGTCCTTGGTAGTTACTTTCCCGACATGATTCTCCGCAAAGATAGGCGTCCCAGTGAAGCCAAACAGCTGGGCTCGACTGAAGAAATTCTTGATGTGGGCGTGAGTCAAACCAAACTGACTACGGTGACACTCGTCAAAAATAATCACCACCTTCTCGTTCTTCAAGTATTCAAACTGTTTTAGATATGACTCTCGACTAATGGCAATGTCTAGCTTCTGAATCGTGGTAACAATCAGCTTCCGATTTGGGTCACCAAGTTGCTTCACCAAGGCACTCGTATTATTCGTACCATCAACCGAACCGTCAGAGAACGAGTTAAAGTCCTCGGTGGTTTTAATGTCCAAGTCCTTACGGTCGACCACAAACAGCACCTTCTTGATGTCGGGGTTACGAGACAGTATCTGACTAGTCTTAAAGGCCGTCAAAGTCTTCCCAGCACCTGTTGTGTGCCAGATGTAGCCATTCTTGTCAGAGTCGGTTACACGGCGTTCTAGAGCCTTCACAGCATAGTATTGGTACGGTCGCAGGACCATGGGAATCTTCTCAGACTCAGCCAATACGATGTGTTCAGCAATCATTTCCGAGATGGCACATTTCTCTAGGAATAGGTCGGTAAAGTCCTCAAGCTGGGTTATTTTCTTGTTGTCTACATCAGTCCAGAAAAACGTCTGTTCAAAGGTTTGCTTGGGGTTGTTCGAGAAATATTTAGTGTTGACGCCGTTTGAGATAACAAAAATCTGCACGTACTCAAACAAGGTGCCTGTGAAGGAGTGCTTGTGGTACCGCTGGATTTGATTGAACGCTTCCTTCATCTCGATACCTCGGCGCTTGAGTTCAACTTGGACCAACGGGAGTCCGTTGATTAATAATGTGACATCGTAGCGGTTCTCGTATTTACCAACCTGGGTAATCTGCTGGGTAACTTGGTATTCATTCTTGCACCACTGGTCCATGTTAAAGAACTGAATCCATTCGGTAGTCTCACGCCCCAGGGCGCCCTCTCTGGCTTCGCCATTCACCTTGTCATCACGCTTCAAAGAGAATCGGTCACGAAGTGTTTTGGCTTTATGGAATCTGTCACCCTTCATCAGGTGATTCATAATCCGAGCCCATTCACCATCAGAAAACACCGTATCGTTAAACTTCTCCAGCTGGGACCGCAGGTTGGTTTCCAGTGTGTTGGTTTCGTCGATAATGACAGGAGTAAAGCCTAAGCGATTTAACCGCTCTATCATTGATTTCTCTAGCTGTGCTTCGGATTGGTGTGTCATGATTTGGCTAGTTTAGCAAAAAACTCGTCTATTCGCTTGGTATCCTCCCGCTCTTTGTTTCCTTTGAAATACAATTCAATAAAAAGCACCTCGACGTTTTTACCATTGTAAAAATATACTAAACGAAACTGCGATCCTCTCACTGCCCGGCACATCATTCTCATTTTCATAATATGGTTGTCCTGGTCGTCTTGTTTTAGAGTATTCCAGTGCTTTGTTCCGTTTCCAGCTGGATCCGCGGCAATAATTTTCTTAACTACATCTAAATCATCACTCAACGTTGGATATTTTTTGGCAAGCTTCTTGAACTCTTTGGTAAACTCCTCGCTTTCAGAAAATTCCATATCCGTATCTTATAGCTCTCCGTAATCGCGCACTGAAAACTCATCGGGACGATAAAACGCTAGCTCGTAGTCGATGTTCTCACCTTCTGCAGTCGCTAACCACGGAGTGTCACGGTGTGTCATAGCAGACAACGTAGTCGCTGATTTATCGGAATACCTTTGCAGCACATCGTCAATCAGTTCTAACTCTTGACCGGTCAGTAGAGAGAGATCAGTCTCATTCTTTGGTAAAAACTTTTTTTGTTCATGTTGGAAGTATTTTGATTTTACTTCAATGAGTTCTCCTCTTTCTTTCATACTTTCAACTACTGACACAAACTCACGTGGTGTTGGTCCGTGAGTATTTCTCATATAAGTAAGGCCCATTAGCTGACGTTCGTGCTTTTCATAGAAATCAAAATCCATGAAGTAAAAAAGCTTGTACAGAACGGTCATGCCAACGTTTGGCTTGGCGCCAACTTTTTCCAACGTATACAAAAGCACCTGCTTGAATTTTTCCAGGTTTTGTTCCGGGATATTGATACGCATGTCAGCAGTGTCAGTATGTTCAGACACAGAAGCGAGCACAGCTTGAAGCGTAGCTGTCTCAGCGGCAGTAAGCGCTCGCTCCCCTTTCTCGACTTTTATCAGTGTCGGACGCGACATCCCGAGGCGTTGCGCTAGCTGTGTCTGTGACATACCTAACTCCTTCCGTTTCTTCAATAGATTCATAACCATAAAAAATAGATTAACCTACCAGCACTATAATACAAGAGGTAAAACTTTACAAGTCAAGTTGTAAACATTTACAATCCTAGTAAAATACGGAGGTAAGACGAATCAATGTCTTACTTAATCAAAAATATTGCCATGCGTTATTACGTACGAACTATCGCCCAAAGTGGGAGCGGGGATCACGAAGTCCATGAGAGCACTTGTTCTAGGCTGCCAAATCCAGAAAACCGCCTCTACCTAGGTGACTTCCCTAGTTGCAGTCCGGCTGTCAGAAAAGCCAAGCAGACCTATCCTGACAGTAACGGTTGCTACTATTGCTCCAATCCTTGTCACACGACCTAAAGATGTCGTTCAAACACTCCACATAAAAGACCGCCAGCAGTGGCGGTCTTTATATTTTCACAAAGATTTTTTGTATCAAATACTTGTCTTTTTAGATGCTGACAGGAGTAAAGCCTAAGCGATTCAACCGCTCTATCATTGATTTTTCTAGCTGTGCTTCGGATTGGTGTGTCATGTTGTAAATAAAAAGTAAATATAAGTATGTATAGCCTAGTTAAAATATTTACTTGCAGAGAGCTTTGCAAGTAAACTATTCTTCCCTGTTCACTAACTTGTACCTGGTTGTTTTGTTGCTTGAGCCAACTTTTAGTAAGAGTCCCGAATCAACCCACTTTTTGAACAGTCTCGACATACTATGAAGTTGTTCTACACCAGTTACATCTCTGGCTGTAGAATTATCGACGTAGGTATTATCTTCTAAGTAGTTCTTGATTTTGTCCCACTCAGTTGACTGTAGTTCATTGAGCAAGATTACTCGCACTGCGTCTTGTAAGTATGGGTATGATACAAAAATCGGAGGATATAAATTATTCCGTGACATTTCATTTCGCATAGCTTGCACTCCCTCGTTACGGTCCAGATTGGGAGGGTTTGGGAATTCTCGCAAATGTTTGACTAGTAAGTCATTGCGGTAATTATTAGCACGCACTCGACCAATATTTATGGCGGTGATATTGCCACTGAACAAACCAGGGCTCATGATATCGATTCGGTCTTCAAAGATACGAATTTCAATATCACGTTTAAGGTGATAGTCGCGGTGAATCACAGCGTTTGTAATAGCTTCTTTTACAGCTCGTTCAGGTAATTTATACTTAGCATAAAAACCATCTCGCACCTCGATACCACTCTCCAGTATTTCTAAAACATACCGCTGCGTTTCATTGATGAGCTTCACTATTGGACCTTCGATTGTTTTCGGTTCTCCGACCAAATTGGGTGCGGCATCAAACCGTTCAATAGTCCCTTGGTACTTGTAAATTCTAACAGCACACTTTGTGTCCATTATGTTTGTAGGATACGAAGCAAAAAGCAATACAGCCGCCCTTGTTGGTTGTAGTACACCATTCGTATTCTTTCGTGCTAAACCTAGCTGAGTTAGCAGCTCAGGTAATGGTGAGTTTGGGAGATTACGCTCTTGTTTCCAGTCTGCATAAAACTGAGTATCAAGTAGTGAAAAATCTACATCAACCAGCTCTTTGTCAGCCTTGATAAAACCCTTCGCGTAACTCAATTCAACCACTTCAGAAGGAGAAAGGGTTTTAATACTTTTATGTTGTTTAACATAGACAGAGTTGTCTATTGAGCAGAATTCATTCTCACTTTTTGGAACTCTAATAATAGCCACTTGGGTACCATTGTCCGTCAGTAGTAGTTCGGGTGGCCAAATATTACCAACCGGAGGAATTATACGCTGCATCTCTCGACCAATAGCATCGTATACATCTAGATTCTCTTCGATTCCGTACACTCTAGCTAAACCTCTTTTGTCGGTTTTTTCAGGGTCATCAACACCAAGAAAAATATGGCCACCATCAGTGTTGGTCATAGCTACGATAGTTTTAATAACCTTGGCTACAACTTTTGTTTCACCGAGTCGTTTGAACTCGATGGTTTGAGTCTCCTCTGGGATACTTAGTATTTTCTCCAAATTCATAGCAATATAATACCATTACACAAACATTTTCTGCATTAACCCCTTCTTCCACTCCTCGACCTTGGTGATTTCGTCGGCTTTGGCGGTGATGGTTTGGTCAAGGGCAGTTAGGAAGTCGGCGATTTTTTGTTGCTCACCAGGTGGCGGAATTTCAATCACCAGCTTCATGAACTGAACTTTTGATATGTTATAGCGTGTGCTGCCTTGTGCCAGTCTCACTACTTGCCTGCGAAATGGTGCACTGCGAAAATGGTATCTAGAATACTCTGGAAGTAAGTCAGTAATCGACTTCGGACGAAAGCCGAACGCAAAACTATTTAGGTAAGGGTTAACATCTTCCATTAAGACCGAAGCGTAACCTACCTCGTTGGGAGTCTCAGATGACACTGTAAAAAAGACGTCTCCTTTTTGTGCTCGGTTTTGTTTTTCTCCTGGGGCAACTGTTACTTGTGCAAACTTCTCAGGCTCAATAATACTATCGTCAAAAATTTGCTTGTACGTAATGAATGACTCACCTTGACCAAAATCATCTCCTGACTTGCCAGACAATCCACCAAATGAACCGCCTATATCCGACATAGATACCTCTTGCCATTCAGGATAATTCCTACCAGCCTCATCCTTAAACCGTACCTGTGCAGTAAACAGCTTTTGCATCATGCCTTGCTTGTAGGATTGTAGGGCGGTTTTTTGACCACGGAGATTGTCGAGCCACGCATCCACCGACCCCAGGAATTCGGCTATTTTTTGCTGCTCGGGTAGTTCAGGTAGATTAATTACAAAACTTCTGATGGCGTCAGTATCAAGAAAAGGTTGAGCGTTTCCTACGAAAAGTCTTTTTTGCTGATGAAGTATTTTTTCAGATTTTAGGTACTCATAAAAGTACCTGTGGTTCACATTTTTATTAACTCTTATACGAGGTGCGTTATAACTGTATGCTAGACCAACAAAAGCATCTGGCACAATGAAAACAATTCCAGCAGTTGCTCCAGTTCCAGCTATGAGCAAGTCGTTTTTTTGTAATGTGAACTTACTCATATCTTCAGTCAATTCAACATATGCTGGTTTGTCACTGAGGAAATCATTGATTCTAATTAATCGAATAGACCCCCTATCCTTTTTCGTTGTATAGGTTAGGTGTTGAGACGCTGCACCACGTTTAACCAGAGCAATGTCACCTAGCTTATTTTTACTCAACTCACCACTAAAACCAGAAAAACGTAATTCTGGAACCACTGGCTTTTGTTTAATGGTGGTACTCATACTTAAAAAGGCTTGGTTATTCCTAGCTCTTTGCAGAATCCAGCTATCTTGGTTTGCAGCTCACTTTCACCTGCGACTAGTTCCTGTATGTCTTTGGCTACTGCATCAATATCCACCTCTGCCTCGGCTTCAAACGTATCGACGTAACGTGGGATGTTGAGGTTGTAGTCGTTTTCTTGTATCTCACTCAGGGTTGCCCTGTGGGAGAATTTATCTGTCACTTCTCGCTTTTGGTAGGTGGTGAAAATCTTGGCTACGTTGTCGTCAGTTAGGTGGTTTTGATTGCCGACTTTTATGAATTCTTTGGACCCGTCAATAAATAGAATGTCATCATCGTCCTTGCGGCACTTTTTGAACACCATGATAGTGGCTGGGATGCCTGTACCGTAGAAAATGTTGGACGGTAGACCAATCACTGCATCGAGGTAGTTTTGCTTTTCGATGATGTACTGACGGATTGTTCCTTCTGCACCAGAGCGAAACAGTGCCCCGTGTGGCAACACTACCGCCATCGTGCCGTTGTCGGCCAGGTGATGGAGCATGTGGGTCACAAAAGCATAATCTGCCGCACCTTTGGGAGCGAGTCTGCCGTACTGGGTAAAGCGGTCGTCAGCGGCTAGGACTGGGTCGGTGTCGCTTTTCCATTTGGCGGAGAATGGTGGGTTGGCTACGATTGCTTCGGCTTGCAGGTCTTGATGTTGGTCGTCTTTGAGTGTGTCACCTTGGCGAATATCAAAGCGGTCAAATCGCACATCGTGCAGAATCATGTTCATCCGTCCGAGGTTGTAGGTGGTTGGGTTTAGTTCTTGGCCGTAGTAATGCTTAATAGTGGCGTAGTCGGACAGTCGCAGTAGTAGCGAACCAGAGCCACAGGTTGGGTCGTAGGCAGAGCGTAGGGTCTTTTTGCCGTTGGTCACAATCATAGCGAGCAGGCGTGATACTTGAGCAGGCGTGTAGAACTCGCCACCTTTCTTGCCCGCTCCAGCCGCAAATTCTCCAATCAAATACTCGTAGGCGTCGCCGAGTAGGTCGCTTTTGCTATCGGCTAGTTTGAAGTCGATGCCGTCGAGGTGTGAAAGTACTTCTATAATTGTGTCGTTTTTATCCTTTTCACTGCGTCCGAGCTTGCTTGAGGATAGGTCTACATCATCAAATAGCCCTTTGAAGTCGTCTTCACTGGCGGTACCCATGGCGGTGCGTTCGATTGTGTCTAGCACTCGGACCAAGTCTTCTAGGATGAACGTTGAGTCGGCTTTAGTTTCTCCCTTACCCTTGGCGACAATGTATGAAAATAGTTCGTGTGGACCCAGGAAAAATCCTAGGTGTTCTAGGGCAAGGTCTTTGATGGTGGCAAGCTGTTCCTTACCATCTTTAGAATTCGGGTTGATGTCGGTATAGGTGAAGTCTTCCCGAGCCAGGAGCTTCTCATCGACGTATAGAGCTAGTTTTTCAGAGAGGTATTTGTAGAAAATGAACCCAAGAATATACACCTTGTACTCGTCGGCGTTCATTCGACCACGGAGAGTGTTGGCTACCGCCCATAATTGCTTCTCTAGGTTACGTTTTTGTTCGTCGGACATATCTTGATAATACCACTCAAACAGTGTCTCAGCCATTAAGAATCAGTTGTACATAATAAATAGCTATAACTTGCTGCACCACCAGCAGCAAAATCCCAACTTGGAAATACCACTTTTTTGTTTTGTGCCTAAATGCCAGCATACCCAGATACACACCGACACCACCACCAATGATCGCCCAGAAGAATAACTTGCCCTCAGGTGCACGCTTGCGGTTGTTCCCATGAATGGACGCCCGCTTATCACTTGCCATCAGCAGAAAAGCCACCAGGTTGATAATAACCATAATACCAACAAGGATGTGTTCGAGGTTCATGGTAGTAGCGTAACATGGAGTGGGTATTCCCCTTGATTTTTATGTGGGGTGCGGTAGTATATTGCCACTCTCGTCTAATAGTTTGATTTAGCGGGTTGATCATAAAGTAATATTTTAAGGGCTCGTAGCTCACCTGGTAGAGCGCCTCATTTGCACTGAGGAGGTAGCGGGTTCAAGTCCTGTCGAGTCCACAAAACACAGCAACTGCCTTCGGGCAGTTTTTGTTTTGTGGGCTCGAAGTAAAGCCTGGGAGGCTTTACGTCAGGACTTGAAAAGCTTTTGAGTCAGATTGTGAGCAGGGCAAAACAATCTGTCCAAAAGATGTACAGATTCTGTAAGAATCAAGTCCTGTCGAGTCCACCAAAAGAAAACCGCCTTTAGGCGGTTTTCTAATACTGTGCTGTGTCTATCAAATGTCTGATTAAATCTCGGTGACTGAGACCTATTGACTCGGCGGCGGTGGCATAGTTATCTGTAGCGGTTAGCTCTGGGTGACTGTCGATTTTGAGAAAGACCACAGTGTCTCCCACTACCATCAAGTCTACTAGCGAATACTGGTCGCAACCGAGAGTTTTGTGGGCTAGTTTTGCAACTTGGGCCAGGTCTTGTTTGATAGGGTCCAAGAAGCGAGCAAGTCTCGCGTAGTCATGCTCTAGCTCATGCACAGGGAAGGTGTATAGTGGCTCGTCGCGGAACTGCTCAAGTACTCCAACCTGAGCTGAAGTTCCTGGCACCTTTTGTTCAATCAGCAGGTCGTCGTACATGTCCAGCATCTCGACCAAATTTTGTTCCAGCGCCTTGGCCTCGTCGACACTACGGTAGGTTTTGGGTGAGCGGGAGCGCAGTGGCTTGATGTACAAATCAGTTCCCATGTCGATGATAATTTGTTCGATTTCAGCCTGGATTTCAGTTTTTTCTGATTGACCAATGCGGCGATGTTTAGCTGTTTGAGCACCTGCCGAACGCATCATTTGCTTGGCTATTTCTTTGTTTTGTGTTGTACCGGCGACCAGGGCACGACTACCAGTGTACGGAATACGCTTGCGCTCTAGCATGCGTTGTACTTGGTCAATGTTAGTAGACGAGCCTTGTAGGGCTACAAACGCTACATCGATACCTTCTAGTGCTTGGTCAGGATTCAGGCGTCTTCCCTCACTTAGCCAGTCGCCGGTTTTAGTAATAGTGATTTCTCGATATGGATAGTCAGTCTCAAGTAGAGACGACAAAACAGCATTACCAGTCAGGATTGAAGTATCATACTCGTCACCTGATCCACCTTTGATAACTGCCACTCGTTTCATAATGCCACTAGTATATCACGCCTTCAAGGCGCACTACTGCAACGCTCGTTTGCGGCGTTTGTTGCGGTGGTACGCGATAGCAAAGCGGTGCGACTCGGCGTTAGCCAGCAGAATGGACTGTTTGTGCAGGTCGATGATTCTCTTTTGCCCAATCAGACGAATAGGTTTGTGTCGTTCGTCTTTCACGACACCCACTACCGGGATAACTATGGCGTGCTGGCGCAGTACTAGTTCCAACGCGTTTTTCTGGGCAGTACTACCATCAACCACTATTAGCTGCGGCAGCGGCCACTGCGGGTGTTTGAGACGTCGGGTCAGTACTTCTTTGAGCGCCCCAGGGTCGTTAGCCTTGTCGTAGCCGTTGATTTTGAACTTACGATACTCACCTGTAGCTGGCTCGCCACTTTCTAACACTGTCATCACCCCCACCATATCTTGCCCTCCTAGGTGAGCGATGTCATAGGCTTCTATCCGCACCCGCTTGTCGTCACGATACACCCGTGAGTCTTCCTTAATCAGCGCAATATCCTGGATGTGAGTCAGGGCAAAGATGCGTTTTTTGAGCAGATGAGCAGCTTCGAACTCTTGCCGTTTTGCGTGCTTCATCATGTCTCGCTCCAGCTCCTTGATGATTTGCTGCTTTTTACCCTGGAAAAATAGTCTGATATGGCGCAGGGTTCTAGCGTATTCAGCCTTTGACTGTATTTCAGGATACAGGCCAATCTGGCGGTTAAAGTTGATCTTTCCTTTGTCGAGACGACTTTTTTCTTTTCCGACGGGTATTTTTGTATCGTAAAACTGAAACAGCTTGCGGACGAGTTTCAGTGCTTCACGAAACAATGATCCACTGGTAAATGGGCCAAAATGATACTTGATCTCACTGTCGGCAAACTGCTCAGTCAGGTCTTTGCCACGCACAACCAACACTCGCGGAAATTCTTCGTCGGTGATTACTAGGTGGTTATATGACTTGTCGTCTTTGCTACGGGTGTTGTATAGCGGTTTGTGTGTACGGATGAGATTGGCTTCGAGAATCAGTGCTTCAAGCACACTGTCGGTTTGGGTGTACTCGACAGTCTTGGCTTCCTGCACCAGGTTGGCGATCAGCTCTGACCGTTTCTCGATGATATCGTCAGTAAAGTAACTACGCACGCGATTCTTCAGCGACGTAGCTTTACCGATATACAAAATCTTTTTCTTGGTGCCCAGAAAAAAATACACACCGGGTTCATCGGGGAGATTTAGTTTTGCTAGTTCCGCTTTTGTCATTAAAGAATTTTCTTGAGGTATCGTCCGGTGTGGCTCGCTTTGACCTCAGCCACTTCTTCAGGTGTACCTTTGGCGACGATGTTTCCGCCACCAGCTCCTCCTTCGGGGCCGATGTCGATGACGTAGTCGGCACTTTTAACCAGATCTAGATTGTGTTCAATCACCATTACTGTGTTGCCGCGTTCTACCAGCTGTTGCAAGATCGCGATCAGCATCTTGACATCCTCGTAATGTAAGCCAGTGGTTGGCTCGTCTAACAAATAGATGGTTTTCATTGTGTGTGGACGATACAGTTCAGACGCTATTTTCACTCGCTGCGCTTCTCCACCTGACAGCGTCGTGGCCGCTTGACCAATTTCCAAATAGCCAAGGCCAACGTCCAGTAGCGCCTGCATACGCTCACTAATGGCTGGAACTTCTTTATAAAATTCAGCCGCCTCTTCGATAGTCATGTGCAAGACCTCATAGATGTTCTTACCTTTGTAGCGTACCTCGAGCGTCTCTTTTGTGAATCGTTTACCGTCGCAAACATCACAGGTAACGTACACGGTCGGCAAGAAGTGCATTTCAACCGCAATCACCCCGTTCCCCTGACAGGTTTCGCAACGACCACCCTTGACGTTAAATGAAAATCGTCCAGGCTTCCAACCGCGCGCTCGAGCTTCACCTGACGCTGCGAACAGGTCGCGTATGTGGGTAAAGGCGCCGGTGTATGTCGCAGGGTTTGAACGTGGCGTACGTCCAATCGGAGACTGGTCGATCAACACTTGACGCCCGAGGTACTCGGTGCCAGTGATTTCCTTACAATTAAAGACTTTGGCCGTACGGAACTTCTTGTCTAGTCGCGCTTTCAGGTTGCGGTGCAAAATCTCGTACATGAACGTTGACTTGCCCGAGCCAGACACGCCAGTGACACAGATCAGTTTCCCTAGCGGGATATCGACGTTCATATTTTTTATGTTGAAGGCTTTGCCGCCTTTAATTTTGATGGAACCCTTTTCTGCCGTCCGTCTTTCTGGTACTGCAATGTGCTTTTCACCACGCAGGTAGCTGAGTGTCACCGAACCTGATTCGTTGGTTTTTGCGTCAAGCAATGGTTGCAAGAAGTCAGCCACTACCACTTCCCCACCATGAACCCCAGCTTTGGGGCCAATCTCAATCAAATAATCAGCCGCCAACATAGTGTCCTCGTCGTGCTCGACGATGATGATGGTATTCCCGAGGTCGCGCAACTCTTTGAGTGTGCTAATGAGTTTGTCGTTGTCGCGCTGGTGTAGTCCAATTGATGGTTCATCAAGCACATACAACGCACCAACCAAACCAGATCCTAGTTGTGAAGCCAAACGGATCCGCTGCGCTTCTCCACCAGATAGTGTGTTGGCGCGGCGATCTAGCGTCAAGTACTCGATCCCGACGTCCATCATAAAGTCCAGTCGCTCGATCACCTCACGCAGCGCTGGCCAGGCAATTTCCTCTTGCTGTTTACTGAGTTTCAAGTCAGCTAAAAATTGCACTGCTTCTTTAACGGTCATGCCGGTAAAGCCAACAATGCTAGTACCCAGATTCTTTTTCCCATCACCGCCAAGATACACTCGCAGTGCTTCGGGGCGCAGGCGGGCGCCTTTACAGCTCTGACACACGTCACTTTGAAAAATACCGACGGTACCCAGACCGTTACATTCAGGACAGGCGCCGTAGGGCGAGTTAAAAGAGAAGAGACGTGGCTCAACCTCGGGGAAGGACGACCCGTCAACTGGGCAGATGAACTTGGCTGACAGTGTGCGGTTACTACCGTCAGGCGACTCAATCTTGACCAAACCATTGGACTCAGAGAGTGCTAACTCAACCGCTTCACTGAGTCGCTCGCGTGAACCCTTGGTGTCATCAGTAAACTCACTAACGTATATCTCGTCAATCAGAACGTCGATGTCATGACGCTTAGTTTTGGTTAAAGTAATTTTCTCACGTAGCTGCTTGATCTCGCCATCAATTTTGACTGTTTCGTAACCCTTCCCCAGCAGGTCGTACAGTAGCTGGTAGTACTCTCCCTTGCGACCAACCACTAACGGAGAAAAGACCGATACGCGGCCTTTACTGACCTCAATTCCCATGACTTTTTCCTTCTTTTGGGCGCTTGCAACCTCGTTGTCCTCGATCGACTTCATGACAATCCCCAGGATCTCGTCTTGGGAAAGTTTTTGGATCGGCACGTCGACGCCCAAACAATACGGCTGCCCGATGCGCGCGTAGACGATGCGCAAGTAGTCGTAAATTTCGGTGATGGTGGCAACCGTTGAACGTGGGTTACGACTAGCAGATTTTTGGTCAATCGAGATAGCCGGTGACAGACCCGCGATTTCGTCGACGTCTGGCTTTTGCATTTTGTTGAGGAACTGTCGAGCGTACGGCGAAAGAGACTCGACGTAGCGACGCTGACCCTCGGCAAAAATAGTGTCAAATGCCAGCGAAGACTTGCCTGATCCTGATGGTCCAGTAATCGCAATCATCTTGCCGCGAGGCATCTCGACGTTAATGTTTTTGAGGTTGTGAGTGCGGGCACCCTTAACGATCAGTTTTTGATCTTTGGCTGTACTAGCACTCCAGTTGGTAGTGGTTTGCCCCAAAGCAGCCTCTTTTCGCTGGCGAGGATTCAGGTTATTCTTAGATTGTTTGTCAGGCATAAAGAGCTAGTATACGTTTGATCTGACCAAAACTCCAGCCTAACGACTGCATCGAAAGAGTACGGAATGTTTTTTGAAGTTTTAGCTAGTTTCTTTTGATCGTTGCGCACGCAGTCTGGTAGCCAGTAAGATCAATAGTACGCCCAGTGCCAAAACCGACACCGATAGCGCCACGGTGAAGTCTGCGGTCTGTGTATCTGACGTCTGTAGAGAAGCTGATACCGCTGACTGCTGATATGTTGCACTGCTTACGTTAGCCACACAGTCGTCGTACATGCAGAACTGAGTTAGTTGTGATTCGTGCAACCCAACCCCTGCTCCAAACAGTATAAATAAGGCACCCAATGTCATGGTTAAAGCGTAAGCAGGACGCTCAACCCTCTCTTCAAATGCCTGAGCATACACCAGAGCTTTCTCTCGTATACGAATACTTAACCGAGTAGGTAACACTACAACCTCCGAGCTGTTTACAGGTTCGTCACCCTTGGTGTCCACCGGTATATCTTTGGTCTTTTTCGAGGTTGCGGCCGAGGTAACTGGTTTAGTTTGACGTTTTTTAACCGGAGTTTTTTTGACTGATGCAACTGACTTTTTTACTGCTCGTTTGACGGGCTTAGTCTTGGTTGCGGTTTTGGTTGCGGTTTTTTTACCTATCGGTGCGGACGCCTTTTTGGTACGCGATTTTTTGAGGTCTGGTGTATGCTCCACTTTCATGCGCTAATTATACTAGACTCGATCATTGATTGTGATGCCTGTACACACAGAAGGTGATCAAGCTTTATGGGTGTCAATAATATCCAGCAGCTCTGACAAATCTGTCATCGCCTTAACGTAAAATCCGATTGCACCAAGGGCTTTCGCCCGCTCTCTATCGTCCCGACTATCACGGTTTGAAAAAATCAGCACTGGAACAGTCTTGGTTTGCTTGTCAGTCTTGAGTTGCTGCAATAGTGTAAAACCATCCTTTCCTGGGAGCATCAAATCCAAAATAATAATATGCGGGGCAAATATACTCACCTTTTGTATCAAATCAATACCGTCACCCGCTATTTCAAACTCAAGGCCAGACTTTTCAAATCTAATGGCCAACAGATTCTGCAGCAGCACATCATCCTCAACAACAAAAACTTTAGTTCCGGTTTGCTTACTTACTTCACGAGTTGATATATCAATAACGCTTTGGTGATCAGGTGTTTGAATATCACCCAACACCTGTTTAATTTTGTCGACAACGGTATGAACGTCCTCGTCTGGCACAAAATAATCAGCCGCACCATGCATCAATACTTCCCCAATGTGAGCCTGGTCGTTTGGTACCAGTGCCAGCACAGGAATATCCTTACAGGTCGTCGTGTCGTGCAACTGGGACAAAACGTTTGTGCAGTGCACTCCTTCATGCAGATGATTTACCAAGATCAGCCCTGTTTGTTCGGAACTAATGGCTGACAGGTCCACCTTTTCGCACGTTACTGTTTTAATATCAGCCCCGTAGGTAATCAATGCGGCGGCAACAGTATCTAGTTGCTCGTTTTCATTCCCAATAATAAGTACGTGCTTCCCGGTGAGTATCGACATACAATAAAGTGTAGCACTGTTGAGCGGTCGACACACAAACAACTCACAGTTATTTTTTATTCACAGATTCCTCTAAATACATAATCTCGTCACGAATAATGGCTGCCGTCTCAAAATCAAGCTGTGACACCGCCTCTTCCATCTGCCGCTTCTTTTCTTTCAATACTTTTTTAGGATTTTTCTTGAACAACTCCATGTCAACCTTGAGCAAGGTTTCAACCGTTTCGTCATGCTTGGTACGCATTTGGTCAGCAATAGACTTGATTTCTTTGATGATGGTTTGGGGAGTTATGCCGTGTTTAGTGTTGTAAGCAATCTGAATGTCGCGCCGGCGGTTGGTTTCGCTAATGGCGTAGGTTAGTGCGTCGGTCATCATGTCCGCATACAGCACCACTCGACCATTGACGTTACGAGCAGCCCGGCCGATGGTTTGAATCAGTGCCGTTTCACTACGCAAGAATCCAGCTTTGTCAGCATCGAGGATTGCCACTAGTTCCACCTCTGGCAAGTCAAGTCCCTCGCGCAGCAAGTTCACCCCCACCAAACAATCGAACTTACCGCGCCTAAAGTCAGTCAAGATCTCGATTCGTTCGATAGTGTCAACATCACTGTGAATATACTTGGTTTTGATCCCTTTCTCCTCCAAGAAGTCGGCCAAGTCCTCGGCCATTTTCTTGGTCAAGGTGGTGGTCAACACTCGGGCTCCACCAGCGATAATGCGTTCAGCCTCGGCGATAAAGTCTTTGACCTGTCCAGGGTAGGTATCGGTCTGGTCAATCCCTCGCACGTCAATCTCAGGGTCGATCAACCCAGTTGGACGGATGATCTGCTCAACCATTGCTACACCCAGCTCCTCAGCCTTGGCTTTTTCAAACTTACCTGGTGTGGCAGTGGTGTAGATCACCTGTCCGATACGCTCTTCGAATTCTGCGTACTTTAACGGGCGGTTGTCAACCGCTGATGGTAATCGAAAACCATAGTCCACCAGCATTTCTTTGCGGCTACGGTCGGCGGAATACATACCGTTAAGTTGCGGAATAGTCACGTGCGACTCGTCGATGATGGTCAAAAAGTCAGGTGTGCCGTCAGGTTTGTGCGGGAAGTATGACAGTAGTGTATACGGAGCTTCGCCTGGTTTGCGCCGATCAAAGTGCCGCGAGTAGTTCTCGATCCCGCTACAAAACCCGATCTCGCGCATCATCGCCAAGTCTTGGTCAGTGCGCCGCTTCAGCCGCTCGGTTTCCAGCAGTTTGTCAGGCATTTTCTTGAATTCCTTGAGACGTTCATCTAACTCTAGTTTAATATCCTCAATCGCCACCTTGCGTTCATCCTCTGGCGTCACAAAGTGCTTGGCCGGAAAGAGGAAAAAGACGTCCGGTTCTGCGACTATTTCGCGAGTAACCCCGTCGATCTTGGTGATGCTAGAGATTTTGTTACCAGTAAAGCCCAGGCGATAGATCATCCGTTCGTTAGTCGGCATGATCTCGATCGTATTCCCGACCGCCCGAAAGCGCGCCGGTGTTAGGTCAGCGTTGGTGCGCTCAAAGTACATATCGACCAGGGTCCGCAGCATTTCGGTGCGCGTCGTTTCAAACCCCCGTTCAAACTTGAGATGTTTCTTGAGGTACTGTGCCGGTGAACCCAGACCATAAATACATGACACCGACGCCACAATAATCACGTCCTCGCGGGTGAGCAGTGCTTGAGTTGAGGCATGACGCAGTCGGTCGATTTCTTCGTTGATTTGTGACTCTTTTTCGATATACGTGTCAGACGTCGGCATGTACGCCTCAGGCTGGTAGTAGTCGTAGTACGACACAAAGTAGTGCACTTCGTTGTTGGGGAAGAAATCTTTATACTCTTGCGCTAGCTGTGCAGCCAAGGTTTTGTTGTGCGCGATGACCAAGGTCGGCTTGCCAATTTGTTGGATCACATTGGCCCCAGTAAACGTCTTACCAGACCCGGTCACCCCCAAAAGCGTCTGGTGCGACATACCATCACGAATCCCCTTCACGAGTTTCGCGATAGCCTGAGGCTGATCACCAGCCGGAGTTTTGTCAGTTGAGAGGTCGAATTTCACAACGCTATTATGTCACACATATAGAGGTGTACACAGACTTGGCAATTTGACATTCGTGCGCTGTGGTAGTTTATCCACAGATATGAGGTAGTTTTTCCGTATGTTGGGGAAACAATCAAAGTTCCAATTTGCTAGACTTACATTGTTGAAGTACTCCTTTTGTACGACGTCGACTCAACGCAAAACACCTCCAAGTGTGGGAGTGGCAGAAAGGTCTTGGTGCGTAACCTACTATCTAAACGGGTGAGTGTAAATCACAAGTGTTTCAGGCCTGAAACTTCCTTAACATCCGGATGTAAATTCCTTCTGCCACCCCTTCATTTGTGGGTGTTTTTTATATTATATCGGATAAGTCTAATGAGTTTGTAGATAATACACACCTTACTAACTCAGTAGTATTTCCTCCCGCAAGCGCTTAGTAAACTGAACTATATAATACAGATTATGCAGTGATGCTAAATGCGCACCGAGCATTTCTTGTGACCTAAATAGGTGCGCTAGGTACGCCTTGGTGTAGTTTTGGCAGACGTAGCAGTCACAACTCTCGTCTGGTTTGCTGAAGTCGCGGGTGTATTTGGCGTTTTTTAGGTTGATTCGCTTGTGTCCTTCGGCTGTGCGTTCGTAGATAGTCCCGGTTCGGGCAATCCGGGTTGGTGCTACACAGTCAAATGTATCGCAGCCAAGAGACACACCCTCGACGATGTCGCGTGGTTCACCGATCCCCAGCAAGTGTCGCGGTTTGTCTTCAGGAAGGATCTCATTCACTACGCGGATAGCGTCGCCCATGTCTTCTTTGGTGAAGCTGCCGCCAATGCCGTAGCCGTCAAAGTCCATCGCTGCCAACACTCGCGCACTTTCAGAACGCAAATCAAGGTGCCGTCCACCTTGCACCACGCCGTAAATCCCCTGCCGCTTGAGCGCCTCGTAGTTTTGCTTATGCGCTAGGATACTTCGTTTAGCCCAGCGGTGGGTGCGATCCATGGCTTCGATCTGGTAGTCTTTGTCGGCGGTTGGACTAGTACACTCATCAAAGGCGATAATGATGTCTGCGCCGATATTTTGCTGGATCTCGATGCTGCGCTCGGCGGTGAAGCGATGCATACTGCCGTCCAAGTGCGAAGTAAACGTGACCCCTTCCTCGTCTATCACACACAGTCGACCATGTTCACTGGCCAGTTCTTTGCTATATACATTGAGTCCACTATTTTGCGCTGCGCGTTCTGCTTCCTCGGCGTTTTGAGCGAACTTGGTTACCCCTTTGCCAAAGGCGGCTCCCAGGCTGAACACCTGAAATCCACCACTATCTGTAATGGTCGGCATATTCCAGTTGGCGAATTTGTGTAGGCCGCCAGCTTCTTTTACTACATCGTCTCCTGGTTGTAAAAATAAGTGGTAGGTATTGGCAAGTGCTACTTGGTTGCCCACGTACTGCGCCATGTCTTCTGGCTTCAGACTTTTCACTGTCCCTTTGGTTCCTACTACTACAAACGCTGGCGTTTCAATGTCGCCATGCGGGGTATGAATCAAACCAGCCCGACCTAGTGTGCCGGGCTGTCGTTTAATAATTTCGAATGTGACAGGTGCGTCACTCATTACTAATTAATCGCTACTAGTTCAACAGAGAACACTAGCGTTGCGCCGCCAGGAATTGGGCCGATACCCGCGTCACCATACGCTTTGTCAGGTGGGATAACCAAAATACGTTCACCACCTACCTGCATACCAACCAAACCTTCCTCCCAACCAGCAATCACCTGCCCGGCTCCAACGGTGAAGTCAAGTGGTGCTCCACGCTTGCGTGAGTTGTCAAATTCGGTGCCATTTTGCAATCGACCGGCGTAGTGGACTGACACCGTGTCGCCATTTGTTACCTTAGCTCCTTCCCCTACTTTAATATCATCTATTACCATACGAGTTATATTACCTTTACCATCACTTGCAGCTTGTAAAGCGTCTGTTTGTGACTGGGGCCCGACTGCTCCAGCCGGGACTACAACTGCGCCAGACTGTACTACAGCTGCTTCTTGAGTCTGCGCTGTACCGTTGAACAGGGTGTCTAATTCAACTAGATATACCATAATTGCCATCAACGCAACGCAAATACCTGCCCCGATTAATTCAAATTTACTAAACATAGAAATTATTAGAACTTCATGATAGACGCTTGTGCGCGATAACGCAAGCCACACTAACCCATACTAGGATGAAAGATGCCGACATTGTTAAAGTGCATGTACAACAATACACCAACCACAGCCAGCAATAACGACAAAATCCAGACACTAATTAGGGTGGAGGTTACAAATGTTCGTGACTGGACTATTGGCGGCAAATAATGTTCCAGGTTAACATCAATTCCTAGTAAGTCAGATATCTCTTGTGGCTTGAGCGCATTGTCTGTCCTAAATACCTTGTGCAACCCTTCAACTCGAACTTGTTTTGTTTTGGTGTCTTCCCGCAAAACCATCAGGGCTGTATCTATTTCATCATCGTTGTATCGCGCACTTAACAGCACAGACCTGATGACATCATCAGGCTCTGAGGGCGACATCCCATTTATTTTAAGAATATTTTCAATGTGATTACGCTCGATCATGAGAATCTTTCAAGTCAGCAATTCGCTGCTCTTGTACAATATATTGATTATATATCTCAAGTAACACTAAAAATAGAGTTACCACCACCGGGCCAATCAAGAACCCAATCGGACCAAACAGTGTCAGACCACCCAATACTGATAACAAAATGATGAATGGGTGCATGTTGTTACCGCGACTCATCAGGTGTGGACCAACAAAGTTATCTACCAACCCAACTGCTAGTACCGACCAGATCAGTAAACCAATCGCAGGGATGACGTTGCCAGAAAGGAATAAAATAATCACTACCGGGAACATGATGACTCCTGTACCGATGCCGGGAATCATGGCTGCAATTGCTACCAGACCGCCAATCAGTACCGCTCGGTCAACTCCAGCCACGGTCATACCGATAGTGGCCAGCACCGCTTGAATTAACGCTACCAACAGTGTGCCAGTTGCAACTGCGCGGACAGCTCTAGCCATCCGGTCTATAATCTGCTGATCCTCGTCATCTGGTAACGGACTGGCTTTGATCACCAACTGAATTAACTCCTTACCATCGCGGAAAAAGTAAAACGATGCCAACAAGGCAATAAAAAACAAGAAGAACGTCGAAACAGTTCCAGCAAAAATGGAAGCCAGGTTACCAGTGAACCACTGCGCACTGAGTCGCACCTGTTCGGCCACATTAATTTCGAAGCCTGGGACAAACCTTTGGATTTGACCTTCTATACTAGTGGCGACCGACGTGATAGTTACACCCTCGGTCGACCCCATATCTTTATAAAAATCGACGACTTCATTGATAACCAGTGTGGTCATGAGTACAATCGGTAAAATCCCCACCACAAACACAATGACAGTCGTGCAGAAAGCCGCCAGCGATTTGTTCTGGCGTGGCATATACGGCTGAATGTGGTAGTACAATGGGCTGGAAATAGTGACAATCACCGCCGCCAGTGCTAGTGCGCTTAGAAACGGTGACATGATTTGCCACACCATGTATCCTGAAAGGATAAGTAGTCCAAAAAAGAATGCGTACTCAACTGTTCGGCTTAATGACATATGTATTGCAGTATACATTAAAATAAAACCGGCAGATACTAATGCGAAGGAGGCAGCGTGCCCCCAAGGCCAGGGTTACTCATCATTGGAAGCAGTTACCCCAATCCGCATCGCTCGCACAGTTGACTCCATTACAACTTCGGACACAGTAACGACTTCTGTGAGACGCTCGACCACCACTTGCTCTCGTTGTGATAGTTTTTTGTGTTTGGTAATCTGGGTAATTTGGTCAGTCACTTCATCCCGTAAAGCGGTAAAAATGTTATCCATTTGGTTTTGCAAAGCCTGAGTTTCAAGAAAAAGTCGCCGCTCTCTTTGCCGAGCTTCTTTGTGTTCATACCACAAGCAAGCCAGCAGTAAGGCTATCGTCAGTAGCATTAGGAACACGGTGAGAATATACAGTGACATAATTTTGGTTGTGATTGATTATTACTAACGCTTCTGCAACTTAGTGTATGGTTCTTTTCAAAACCGGTTGCTCTATTAGCGGCAACTCTAGGATAAGTACACCATTGCGCACCTTGGCTTTAGAGGCTTGCGTATCGACAGCGACCGGTAAAATGATCCGTCGATAGAAGTTTCCCCATAGGCATTCTTGAGCCACATAAGTACCTGGTTTGTTTGTGGGCAAGCTGGATGCAGTAACGTGTTCTGGAGACACACTCTCCCCCTCTATCAAAATAATATCAGAGTTACCTTCTATAGACACCTGAATGGTACGGATATCTGCACCAGCGCATTGTCCATAAATTACAATCATCTGTTCGGTCTGATACACATCCACCAGGAGCTGCCCGACTGAGTCTTCAGCGTTAGTATCAGACCCACGGATAAGTCCACCCAATTTGGTGTTTACACCATATGATTGTAAGCGTTCCAGAAAAGTCATAGATTATACTTGCCTTTGTAACTATACGTTGTCTAAGAATCTCCGTCTCAAAGCCACTGTTGATAACCTGACTAGCTTGTCTGCTTTGACCTAGTGAACGTATTGTTTTACATACTATTTCATATCAGTCAGAGACTTGTCCATCGTATATGCTCAAGTACTAATGTCCGACAGCCTGAAATTAGTCGTTTAGGTGGACACGGTCGCTATGTCGGACCAGCGGGTTGTGTAAGCTGGTGAACGCATATCAGAGCGTGCCTGCCAGGTCGTAGTTTGCAGTCGACTACCCACAGTAATCAACTCACTACCCGCCTTGGCGTTAATCGTGTCCAGAGTGCGCAACAAACCAGACATGTCAGGCTTTGTATCAGGAAACAAGGTGGCTGGTGTGCTGTTAAGCGGCACAATACCGTGTACGGAGACACCCACTTTTTGGTACGGAACACCTTGCTCATACAGGTCGACAATAGCCGCTTCGGCCACCGCAATCAGGGCAAAAGTATCGCTGGTGGGACAGACAAATACCACCTCTTTGCTGCCACCGCGTAATAGGAAATCACCATAAGGGCTGGCTCTGAGCATAACCCGCATAGTAGTAGCCCCGGCTCGCATCGCACGTAAGTCAGCTGCAATGTGGCGAGCGTGATACGCCACTGCGTCCGCCAGTACGGCAGAATCGTTAGTGTTACTCGCAAACGAACGGGTACTCATCAGACTTTTCTGTAAAGCTCGTTTTTGGTTAACTGAGTCACACATCACCCCTTGCAACTCAGCCTGGAGTCGTTTCCCTACTACTCCAAATAACATTTCGATCTGGCGGGATGGCACAGCACACAGATCAGCGACGGTGCGAATACCGTGTGTCGCAAATACAGCTGACAAGCTGCGTCCCACACCCCAGACCGACCCGACGTCTAGTGTCTGACACAAGTGGGACCACGAGTCAGCAGTCAGAACATGTAGCCCATTTGTCTTTTTAGCTTGGACACTGGCACACTTGGCTTGTGTCTTTGAAAAGCCCACTCCGATGGAAACCGGTATCCCGACCGAAGATTCAACCCGCTGTTTAACCTGAGCAACAAATACCTCACTGTCTACACCTTGCGGTACAACGAAGAAGGCCTCATCTACTGAGTATTGCTCAACCTGATCAACCTGCGCTCGCAAAGTTTCAAAGACACGCCGCGAGACGTCGCGGTACAGTGCCAGGTGTCCAGAAAATATCTGTACGTCGTGCTGCTTAACTATGTCTTTTATCTGGAAGTAAGGGACAGACATACCTATACCTATGTCCTTTACTTCTTGCGAACGCGCCACTACGCAGCCATCGTTTGATGACAGCACCACTACTGGCTTGCCCATCAAGTCAGGCCGAAATAGTCGTTCACAAGATACAAAAAAGTTATTGCAATCAAGTAGGGCAATTTGGGTCGCTTGACTCATGTCTAGTATTGTACCAAGTTTGTAGCTATCAAAATACCCGCGCACTGCCGGTGACCACCCCCCATATAAAACAACCTTCGGTATCATCAATCAAAATCGGCTCATACCCCACTTGCTCTGAACAGAGTGCCAGACCAGTCTTGGTCTGTTGCAATCGTTTTACAACCAGCTCACCATACACTGCCGCCACCACGATCATCCCCGCTCGCGCCTGTACGGCACGATCGACCACCAAGACATCGTCAGCAAATATACGAGCACCCTCCATCGAGTCGCCGGACACCCGCACAAAGAACGTTGAAGTTGGGTTGTCGACTAACAGATCATGGATATTCAGCGACTGCTCGACCAAGTCGTCACCAGGCGATGGAAAACCAGCTGCTGGTTGTGCTGCGTACAACGGGGACGACTGTTGTAGGTCGACAGTGTCTGGGGCGACCGCAATGGAGATGACTGTAGTTTTGGACATGACAATATAATAAATGGCTGGCTGGTAGTAGCTTTATACCACCAATGCACCACTAGTTAGTGATAAGTGTACAAACCACAGCCCACCCATAACTGCGAACAGCAGCAAACTGTAGCTGACCTGCACATAGTGCATTTTTCGTACATCCATAATCAGAGCATATAGCAACGAAAGGACAATCACCACTGAGACTGTGCCGTATAGAATCTGTAAGACTAAGTTAGGCCTGGTTGCCATCGAAGCAATGGCAGGACTGTCAGAAACTTCATTTGACTCAACCAGAGTCGCTACCGCCAACCCAGATGATGTCGCCAATTTCGTTTCTACAATCACTCCTGCGTCAGTTACAGTGGTCTGAAATGAGGCTGGTTCTTCTACTGCCAGAGATTCGACTGGGGCTAAAAGCGGCACAGGTTGCACCGACAGCTCCTTAGTCACCACTACTTCAGGAGCAGTAGGAACTGGCGCAGACATCACTACTGCTGGCGTACCAAACAGCTGCACGACATACACCGTATCGTGGCCCTCAAACATACCGCGAGCAGTTCCAACGCCAATCTCGCTAAATTTTGGGTCAACGATGTTTTGTCGGTGCGCCGGTGACAGCATCCAGGCATCGACTATTTCGCCTGAGTCAGTAAAGTGGATAGCCAGGTTCTCGGCGGCATGAGCATACACGTACCCTTGTGAGCGAAAGAATTCCCACGGCGTAGTGCCGTCAGGAGCAAAGTGGGCAAAATACTCGTTGTCGGCCATGTGCTGTGCCTTGGCTGTCGCTGCTTGGTCCAGTAGACTGTTGCGTTGTAGCTGTTTCTGAGCATTATCGACCCGTTGATCATTGGTCAAGTCAACCACTACCGCTGGCAACACTGTACCAATTAACCAGTCAGACGACTGCCACAGCAACGCCTGTAGGTTGGTACCAACAAACGTCAGCAGTATCAACCCTGCCATCAACCCCATCGAAGACCGTTGGACTGGATCAAGTCCCCGCGAGCCTGATTGAGCAAATAATTTCATTTCAAATAGTATACTAGATTTGATGAATCCAAACAAAGAAAGACCCCTGATGGGGTCTTTCTTTGTGTCATTGGTCGTTATTGCAGTTCGGGCATTGGGATAGCTTCCCCACACAACATACTGTTTATTTTCCACATAGTTGTTCTGTAGACGTACCCAGTTGGCTGCAATACCTCTGTAGAGCCTGCCTCGGTCCAAGGATCGAGGATTTCAGCTCGGAAATGTGCCTGAAATGCCTTGACGTTGGCATCGGTGATACTACCAAACACACCGGTTGCGGGTTTGGCAGTACCGCCGTACACGTCTTTGAAACTATTCAAGAACGCCTGCAGCTTCATCACTTCAAAGGTGTCATTGTCCCCACCTAAGCTCATTGGTTTTGTAAGTAGAGTACAGGGGTTAATTGCGCTTGTAGCTACACCCAGAACTTGTGGTGTTGGTGCGGATGTTGGTTCGATTGTGGATTGTGTTGAGCGACTAGTCCGGGTTGATTGAACCGGAGCGCTTACTTCTTCTACAACTACAATCGGGTCTGACTTCAGTGTGTATACAATCGCTCGTCCTCCTCGCCAGTCGATCTCGGCTTGGTCGTATTGTGTATCAGTGTCAGTAATTGTAACCACTGCATTTACGTCATCTACAAAAATGTGCGGCACGTTAACACCATCAACGTGAGCACTAGGAGGTGTAGCTGAATTTTCGCTATGTACACTTGTATTACTAATGGTGAGCACACCGGGTTGAGTTACCCCACTCCCTTGGTCTACATTAATACCGTGCCATCCATTACCAGCGGTTGTAATATTGCTAACCTTTACCTCTGATCCATTTACCACCAAACCGGAGTAATCGCTGTTTACGAGTGACACGTCATTTAGCTCAAGATCAACGATCTTGTAGGTGTTGATACCATGGAGATTGATTCCATCACTACCATCAATATTTAGGTTGTTAATGGTTACACTATCAACGTTAACTTGCAGTGCCGAGTTATTCCCAGGTGTATTATCCTTAGTAAAGTCAGGTGAAATAGTAAAGTCATTTCCGTTAATGGTCACAGCAGTAATTACTGCCAATTCTTGTGTAGTAGTGATATCAGAATCAAATTCTACTGTATCTCCGTCTTTGGCATTCGCAAAAACAGATACCGCATTATCGAGTGTTTGATTTATTCGATATGTTACTTGCGGCAATCCGATTGTTGAATTTGCAGAGTTAGCAAAACCAGAACTGTATCGGTATGAGTTGTTAAAATCATTGTTCGTTTCTTTGACTATCTGTACGTTATCGAACTCAATTGTCGTACCAGCCCCAACTCCACCATTACTAAATGAAACACCACCATTGTGAATAGTTACATCTTTAATAACATGGGCACCTTCATTACTAAAGTACAGAGAGCCTCCCCACTCCCGTGAGAATTCTCGATCACTAACGCTAGTAATATTGTCATACAAAGCTGGGTCAACTTTAGTATTAGGCTTGAACACCACGTCTTCAAGAGTAAAATCTTCCCCTAAAACTTCAATGGTTTTATTTGGTTGCACCTTGGGCATCAGAGTTAGCCCAGTAATTGTGACATTATCACCAAACACTGAAATGAGGTTCTGGGTAGGAAAAGCCCCATTTGCAGAATAGCTGTCGCCATAAATTACCGGGTTATCAACACCGTTAATTGTAATGTCATCCTCCACGATTGGAAAGTACCAACCTGTCTGACCACTAGCTAGAACGTTACTTGACTGATCGAGTCCATAATCCCCACCTTGAATTGTCCAGGTTTGTCCTGGAGCTTGATTTTCAATAGCTGACTGTAATTCAGCTAAGTTAGTGATGTTTACTGTTGTAGGAGTAACTATTACCGGTTCACCACTCAAAACAATGTTTTGTACTTCAAGAACATCCGATGGAGTATTCGCCGAAACTGTGATGTCTAACTGAACACCAGTTGCATCGGGAAAAGCTGTTAAATCAACCGAAACTGGAGTCATCACAGAAGTATCGGCGTCCACACCCACGATCGTTCCTGAACCTTGGCTAACACCTCCAACTGTCACGTCGTAAGTGAAACTGTCACCATCATCAAGCGCAAAAATATCGTACTCAAACGAAAAGGCCAAATCCGTGTAACCAGTTGCATCAATTGAGCCAGATACGTATGGCGTTGAAGTTGATACTGTAGCTGCGGCAGGACCAAATACATTGACCGGCGCTGCATTCGCAACAAAAAATGCCACCGGGAAGGCAGTCAGTAGTAAAGACGCAATAGTCAGTACGGCAAAAAAACGCGCACTCAATCCATTGGTAGAAAGGTTCATAATGTTCATAAAAATTGATTCTTATTGAGTAAAACAATCACAGCACTTGAGAGTGTTGACGTGTTACAGCCACTTTACTCTCTTATTGTTAAATATGCAACTATCCAGCACAAACATACTGCTTGAATGCGCTAGGTGTCACCTAGCGCATCTTGTCGGAAATCCGCCTCACTGCGGCGATTTCGGCGCAGACTTTCATGCTAGGTTCATTATCGGCGCTGGCTTCGCCAAAGGCGACTTGCTCGAATTCTTGCAGGCGCGTGGCTGGGGTGTCGGCGTGCTGATACAGACTGTCCATATAGGCCTGGCGCTCGGCGCTGAGGTTCTTCATCTTGTGCTTTTGATCCAGCATCCACGGAAATACCCCACAGGCGTGGAATAGGTCTGACTTGGCGATCATTTCCTTACCTAGTACGCGTACTTGTTGGTCGGAGGCGAGCAGTTCCTTGTCCTTGGGGCGCAGCTCCGAGGTGTCCATGGTCCACGCTACACCCTGACTATCGACGAACGTGATGTATGAGTAAGACTGCACAGCGGTAGTGTCCATGGTGCCGATCAGGCGGCCTTGGGCCGGATTTTGCCACAATACTTGCTCGCGCTCGGCTTGTGAATAGTACATTGGTGCGTATTCACCCAATGTCTTGTCTACCACAAAACCAAACCCTGCCGAGCTGGCGACAAATCCCAGCAGCACACTAGCGCCCACACTCGACCCGCCTACTAGCCAGGGCGACAGTCGATACCCACGCCTGGTCGCGCGCAGTCCCCGCGCCGCCACCAGCATCAGCACCACAAACGCCCCAATCCAAATAAGGGGTAAAGCTTGTACAAAGAACGTGATGAAATTATCATGCATCGCTTCGTAGATGTCGTAGTATCGATACGACGTAGTAAAAATCAGCACAGCAGTTGCCAATGCACCCAATGTAACCGTCAGAAGCCATACCAGCCACATCGCGCTGTTTTGACACCAAAAGACATACCAGGCTGTTGGCTCGACTTTGTTTTCAGTAATCTCTGAAAACACCCGATCTTTGACTGATGCGGTTGACTGGGATTGTGGTGGTGTATGGTTCATAAGGTTATTCATAAGCTATATACGGATATGGTCGCTATGTATGACAGTCGCAAGCTGCTTTTTACCGCGATGGATAAGGGTACCGACTGATCCGGTGGGTATCTGGAGAATGTCAGATATTTCATCATATTCCTTGTGTTCAAAGAATCGTAGCACTAGTACATCATAATATTTCTGGTCAAGCTTCCGTAGTGCACGGTTGACTTCTACTGCGTTGACCGTAGCATCAAATTGTAACTCTGCCGAATCAATCGAGCCAGAAATAAAAGCTAACATTTCTTCACTATCAGACACCAAGTGTCCTTCAGGTCGAACACTTTTCTTACGGTAGGCACTGATAGCTTCGTTATGGGCGATACGATAAATCCATGAAGAAAACTTGAGTTGTGCATCGTACCCGTTTAGGTTGCGATAGACCTTCACAAATACGTCTTGTAGCACATCGAGCTGATCATCGACATTACGCACACCCAGCCTAGCGATATACCGTCGCAACGGCGCTTCGTACCGATCCATGATGACACCAAACTGCTCTTTGTCTTGCAAAGCCAGGGCTACTACTTGCTGATCAGAAACTTGTTGGTCAGTCATGTTGGTTGTACAATAGTGACATGAAATCACCCACTATTCTAGTAGCCGCACTGGCTGTAGCAACTATCGCTTTATTACCAAACTCCACCCAGGCTGCAGGTGCGATGATGCTGACTGACACCACCGCACTGATTACCCTTGAATTTAGCCTAACTGCGGCCGAGGCCGTGCACCAGGTTCCGGTTTTGGCTAGTAGTACGGTAGGTTATTTTGACCGAGTTAATGTGGTTGGGTACCAGCTTGCTGGGGCTGAAATCGCGTCGGTCAGTGCCCTAGTGCTAAACGGCAGCCCAATTCAAGACGCTCGCTACCAAATCCAAACCAACACGACCGAACACTTCACTGTGTTGATTATAGCCACACTGTCGGAACCTCTGACAAACAGCCTCACTGCCAGCCTGACCAAAATCCCCTACTGGCGCGACGGCAGCCGTACCACCACCCACCAAAACCAGCTAGACCAGCTGACTGTCGCTACCGTTTCGGCACAATAAGTTGCAATACATTGGTTTATATGGCATAGTCTATTGACTATGGACTTCCCTATTCGACTCAACAAATACCTTGCCCACACCGGGGTTGCTTCGCGTCGCGAGGCCGACGATCTGATCACCAAAGGCAAGGTGCAGATTAATGGTGCCAAGGCTGTCATGGGTCAGCCGGTCAACGACGGTGATAAAGTAAGTGTGCTGGGCAAAACAAAAGCCAAGTCGTACTACGCCTACTACAAAGGTCGCGGAGTGATCACTCACTCACCAAGCGAAGGTGAAATTGACATCGCGACCCGCTTGGCCCGCGACTACGGTCTGACCCACGTGAACCCGATCGGCCGCCTGGACAAAGACTCGGAAGGTCTGATGATCCTGAGTAACGACGGGCGTATTACCGGTCCAATGCTTGATCCAGAAAGTGGCAAAGAGAAAGAGTATGACGTACTGGTAGACAAGCCAATCAATGGTATGTTCAAGCGCGCTATGGAAGCCGGTGTCGACATCGAAGGTTACCGCACAAAAGAAGCCACTATCAAAGCCAACCCCAAAAACGACAAACGCTTTTCACTCGTATTAAAAGAGGGCAAAAAACACCAAATCCGCCGCATGTGCGCGGCACTAGGATTCCAGATCCAAAGCCTCAAGCGCGTGCGTGTTATGAATATTGAACTAGGTAAACTAAAACCTAACCAGTATCGCAAGCTAGCTGGTGACGAGCTTCAGCAATTCCTCAAGGAGCTGCATGTCTCCTAGAGAGGCTGGCTAAAAATAGCGTTATTTCAAAACAAAAAGAAAAGCCCGCCAGGGCTTTTCTTTTTATCTCTACATCTTCTTCTACTTCGGAGCGTTCTTTCGATCACTCTCCTTCAGATACTTCTTTCGCAGTCGGACTGACTCTGGACAGACTTCCAGGTATTCGTCCTCGGCCATGATCTCGAGGCCGGTTTCGATGGTGACAATCTTTGGGTTGATCAGGTTGATTGCTTCGTCGGTGCCTGAGGTTCGCATGTTGGTCAGCTGCTTTCCCTTCGTTGGGTTCACCATCATTTCTTCACCCTTTGAGGTGTTTCCGATCACCATTCCTTCGTATACCTCGGTTGCAGGGCCAATGTACATCTCCCCGCGGGTCTGCAGGTTAGCCAGTGAGAATCCAAGCGCCTTGCCTGACGCCATAGAGATCATTGATCCAGCCTTTCGCTTCTTGATTTCACCAGCGTATGGTCGGAATCCGATTACCTGTGACGCCAGGATACCTTCACCTCTGGTGTCTACCACGAACTGGTTTTTGTACCCCAGCAGCCCTCGGGTTGGACCTTCAAACAATAGTCGCACCTGGTCACCGTTGGTGATCATGTTTTGCATGATGAATCCTCGGTTTGATAGACGTTCAATCACTGGTCCTTGGAATTCTCCTGGGATGTCGATAGTTACTTCTTCAAACGGTTCTGATTTAACTCCGTCGATATCTTTAACAATTACCTGCGGCTGTGAGACAGATAGTTCGTACCCTTCTCGGCGCATGTTTTCGAGCAACACAGCGATGTGCATTTCTCCTCGTCCGTACACTTCCATCACATCACCGGTAAAGTCCACCTGAAGACCCACGTTTATCTCGAGCTCCTTCTCTAGGCGGGCTGCGATCTGTCGACTGGTCACGTACTTTCCTTCTCGACCGGCAAATGGTGAACTGTTCACCAAAAACTGCATCCCGATAGTTGGCTCATCAACGTGAATAGCTGTCAGCGGTTCAGCTGACTCATCGTCAGTCAAGGTTTCCCCAATGCCAATTTCATCTAGCCCAGCAATCAGCACGATATCCCCAGCAAACGCTTCGTCAAGCTCAACCTGAGTTACCCCTTTGTAGCCAGACATCTTCACGATTTTACCTTTTCGGACTGCATCTGAGCCTTCCATTTTAATAAACAATGACTGTCCTTTCTTGGCCTTTCCTTCGTAGATACGTGCAACCGCTAGTCGCCCCAGGAAGTTATCAAACCCTAGGTTGAACACCTGAGCTCGCAGCGCATCCCCCTCGTCGTACCCCTTAGCTGCTGGTACAGTTTCTAGAATACAGTCCAGTACTGGGGCCAGATCAACCATTTCATCTTCTAGCTTGCGCTTTGCCTTGCCGTCTCGTCCAACTGCGTACACCACTTCAAATTCTGACTGTGCGTCGTCGGCCCCTAGCTCTAGGAATAGTTCAAGCACTTGCTCCTCACATTTGTCTGGGTCTGCGGCCGGTTTGTCGATCTTGTTGATGACTACAATTGGCTTGAGTCCTAGTTCAAGTGATTTTTTCAGTACAAACCGAGTCTGCGGCATCGGCCCCTCTTGCGCGTCTACTACCAGCAACACACTGTCGATTGAACGCAGTACTCGCTCCACCTCTGATCCAAAGTCGGCGTGACCAGGAGTGTCTACGATGTTGATCTTGGTATCTTTGTACGTCACACTGGTGTTTTTCGCGTAAATAGTGATGCCTCGCTCTTGCTCGATAGCGTTGTTGTCCATTGAGGCGTCACCAATACGATCACCAGTAAACTCCATTAGACCGTCGGTCAAGGTAGTTTTCCCATGGTCAACGTGGGCAATAATAGCGATGTTACGGATTTCTTGTGACATAAATAATGTAAATAAGTTTGAGAATAAAAAGGCCGCTTCCTGAAGCGGAATAGCGGCCCTAGTATGCCCTGTTAAGGCGTTTTGGTCAATGCGATGCTGCGGTTGTTTCCTTTAGTTAGGGTTGCTGGCTGTTACTATCCTAATTTTACCGGTTGTTTAATTCTGGCCTTTTCCGCGCTCGGGTAGCTCAATCCCTACCTCAGCAAAGATCGCTCGGACAGCTTCTTTGTCGTTTGCTTCGTGCGCGACCTGCAGCGCTTCGCGCTGGTCGTCACTTAGTAGTTCGCGAGCGGCTTCACGACGTTCTTTTTTGTGTTCGTGTCGATACTCACGATGTGCCTGGCGCAGCTCAGAGATGACGCTATCGTCAATTCCAGCTGCAATCATCGTGTCACGGGCCGCGCTTATGTCGCCATTTTTACGTAGTTCTCGCGCTTCTTGAATCGCTACCGCCTGCTCGTCGCTGAGGCCTGCTTTGATCAAGAATTCGGGGTTACCAAACGCCTGAACGCTGGTTAAGGTAACTGCAAACGCAGCCACCGCGATAAACATTGAGGTAGAGGCGATGGTAATTCGGCTGGACTTGGTTTGGGTTTTCATAGTCTGTGTAATTGTTTCAAATTTCAAAGTTTGTAAGATCTAGCTAGTACAGCCGCCTGTTTGGCAGCTACATTTATTACTACGGAACCCTACCCAACCCCTTTCACTTTACAACACAGACTTTACCTATATACAAGAACTTACTCACTGGCTTGGAAGTAGTCCCAGAGTTCATTGAGTGTCTGCCATAACTGAGTTTTTGGGTTGTAGCTTGTCCCGCAAGAGTCAATCTCAAACAGCTCACCATCCAGCTCAATGATGTATCGCACGTCAATCCCATCAACATATGACTCGCACCCGGTAGGATTAACCAGGCTACTTTGTGCAGCAAGAGCTTGCGGCGTAGCAAACCGATTCAGGCGCTGCTGTAGTGCCAACGGCAAGACTCCTTCACGCATCCCCCGCCCCTGCGCGTTTGCAGGACTAGAATCAAACCGATACGTCCCATCAGGCGCAACATGGAACGAGGGACAGGCGTTAGTCCGGTCACACCCGCCGTACGCTTCACCAGTGACGGTAAGCGACACCCCAATATCGTCAATCGCACCCCCAATCCGATCAACACTAGGCGCAAAACCAGCAAAATATAAATACACCCCAACCACCAGCCCAACGACAAAAGTAAATAGAATGTTGATGATGTCAGCACGCTTCATGTGAGTAGTATAGCAGGAATGTCTACAGGTACGACACTGTTTATCTGTGCGGAGAGAGGGGGATTCGAACCCCCGATACGTTCTCACGTATACATCCTTTCCAAGGATGCGCGATCGACCACTCTGCCATCTCTCCGTGTGTGACAGTGTAGCAAAAATTGTTTTGGTGTGGTATGTTCGGATTGGAATCAACTAGACTAGTCAAGGGAGACTATCATGACTGACCTGTTCAACAAACCTTACAAATGTACTGCCGCTGACTGTGGCAAAATGGTGACGTACAGTAAAATGCTGACCACCACCAACGGCAACTTTTGCTGTAAGCAGTGTGATACGGATCACGCAAAGACGTGGGAGAATAGAGGGTAATAAATACAAGACCAAACCCTGGCAACGCCGGGGTTTTTGATGTCTAAATATTCATCCCGCGCAACCGGGCGATCCGTTCTCCTGCTGGGGGGTGAGTTTGGAACATGCCGCCGATCTTTTGCAGGAAGCCTTGCTTCTCGCCGGCAAAGGGGTCGCTGATGAACATGTGGGCGGTGGCGTGGGAGGCTTTTTTCATCGGGATACCCGAGCCGCTTATTTTCTCTAATGCTGAAGCCAGCCCCTCAGGGTAGCGTGTGAGCAAGGCTCCGGTTGCGTCTGCCAGGTATTCGCGCCTACGCGAGACGGCCATCTGCATGAGCTGGGCCGCCAGCGGAGCCAAGATGATGCCGGCGATCCCAACAATCAAGAAGGCTGGGTGCCGGTCACGGTTACCACCAAACAGCATAGACCGCATGAGGAAGTCAGCCAGAATCGCTACAAACCCGGCCAGCACCACAGCCACCGTCATCACCAACATGTCGCGGTTACCCACATGTGCTAACTCGTGCGCCATCACCCCTTCGATCTCGGTGCGGTCGAGCATTGTAAGTAAACCAGTGGTAGCAGCCACCACCGCGTGTTCTGGGTTGCGACCAGTGGCAAAAGCGTTAGGTGAGGGGTCGTTGACCACATACACCTTAGGCATCGGCAGACCGGCGGTAATAGACAAGTTTTCAACAATATTGATCAGCTCGCGGTGTTGTACTGGGTCGGCTGGCTGAGCATTGGTCATGCGTAGTACCAGCTTGTCACTGCGCCAGTAGGAAAAGATGTTCATCCCCAGCGCAAACGCCACTGCGAAGTACAGAATAACCGAGTTGCCCATATACCACGCCGCGGCATAGCCAATGGCGATCACCATGATCAAGAAAACCCCCATCAAAACGTAGGTTTTGAAGATGTTGGCTGATTGGTGAGTATAGAGGTTGGCAGATGACATACTATTTGATTATTCCTTGGGGTGTTTCGTTACTTTTGTAATCAGAATCTTCGGACCAATGTAGGTAGTGGCGCTGTTGGTACAAACCTTTGCGTTCGACATTTTCTTGTATAGCAACCTGGATGTCTGTCTCAGAGACTTCGAGTTGCGCGGTGAGCGCATCAAGTACCGCCATTAGGTCGGCGTATTCATCGAGGAACTCCGCCCGAGAACGCACCTGCGCCAAGGCACCAGCCTCCTCAACTACTTTTTTGAGTAATTCTTGTTGAAATTCAGCATCATCGGTAATTGTACGCACTTCACAGGCTTCGCCTTTGGATGCGATTTTGCTTTTAATGCCGTCTCGAACCAATTTGTTATAGAAGACTTTTTTCATTGGTGGATTAGAAATCAACCTTTACTACTTCGCGTTCGACACTGTTTTCTGGAATCTCGAAATAATCCATAGCGGTAAACTTGAACATATTTCCCACTACGTTTGATGGAAATGATTCCAATGCAATCATCAGGTCACGCACGTTGGTGTTGTAGAACCGGCGAGCGGCTTGGATTTTGTTTTCGGTGTCTGACAGCTCGGCTTGTAACTCGCTAAAGTTCTGACTAGCTTTCAAGTCTGGGTACGCTTCAGCGATCGCCAGCAAGTTGCCAATTGCGCCACCCAGTGCCGCTTCAGCTCCGGCCATAGCCTTGATTTGCTCTGGGGTGATACCTGTTGGGTCGACGTGGGTTGCTGTGGCGTTGGCCCGGGCAGCTGTCACGGCGTTAAATGTTTCTTGTTCGTGGGCCGCATAACCCTTAACTGTCTCGATCAAGTTCGGGATCAAGTCATAGCGACGCTTCAGTTGCACATCTATATCAGCCCAAGCCTCCTTTCCTCGTTGTGTTAGTCGCACAAACAGGTTGTACAAATAAACGCCGTACAACGCCGCCAATACCGCTACTACGACCAACACAGTGACTCCAATTCCTAATCCAAACATAATGAAAATTTACTTTTTAAGTGTTTCTATTATACAACATTTTCCGAAAAACAAACAGGGCACGGAGAACGTGCTACTACCAAGCACAACGAGCGAAAAGAAAGCGGCGCCAGCCATTTTCTTTTCCGAGTGCAGCGCAGGGAGGAAGAATAAAAAAGTGTGAGCCTGAGCTCACACTTTTTTATTCTTACATCATCCCTCCCATTCCTCCACCCATGCCACTCATATCTGGCATGCCGCCTTTATCATCTTCTGGTTCATCAGCAATGGCCGCTTCGGTTGTGAGCAGGATTGCGGCGGCAGACACAGCGTGCTGAACCCCGGCGCGCTCTACCTTGACGGGGTCAATGATACCAGCCTTGATCATATCGTCGACCATCTCACCCTTGGCGGCGTCGTAGCCGGCGTTGCCACCAGCCTCTTTGACCTTTTGCACCACCACTGCGCCGTCGAGCTTGCCGGTGTTGTCAGCAATTTGCTTGAGTGGTGCCTCCAGTGCCTTGAGCACAATACTGTACCCAATCAGCTCTTCGCGTGACAGACCGGTTTTTTTCTCCATGTCTTTTTCAACCATGGCAGCTGCGCGGGTCAATGACGTTCCTCCGCCAGGTACGATCCCCTCTTCAATCGCCGCCTTGGTGGCATTAACAGCGTCTTCGATTTTTAGTTTCAGGTACTTCATCTCGGTTTCGGTTGCGGCTCCCACCCGGATGACCGCTACTCCGCCTGATAGTTTTGCGATGCGTTCTGACAGTTTTTCTTTGTCGAACTTGCTGGACGCTTGGTCGAGTTGGGCTTTCAGGGCCTTGACCCGCCCTTCAATATCAACCTTCTTCCCTGCTCCGCCAACGATTGTCGTGTTGTCTTTGGTTGAAACTACCCGGTCAGCCTTACCTAGTTGCTCTAGTTCGACAGCTTCCAGTTTCAACCCCATGTCGTCAGAGATGACAGTTCCGCCGGTAGTGATCGCGATATCAGCCAAGATTTCTTTCTTGCGGTCACCATACCCTGGTGCCTTGACCGCCAAGACGCTAAATCCACCCTTAAGTTTGTTAACCACTAGTGTTGCCAAAGCTTCACCCTCGACGTCGTCCGCGATAATCACCAATTCTTTCTTGCCGGTGGCAGCCACCTTTTCAAGCAACGGCAATATCTCTTGAACTGACGCAATCTTCTTGTCAGTCAGCAAGATGTGGGCGTTTTTGTACTCTGACTCCATTCGCTCACTGTTGGTGACCATATATGGCGACACGTAGCCTTTGTCGAATTGCATACCTTCGGTGAAATCGGTTTCTATTCCAAATGACTGTGACTCTTCAACTGTCACCACGCCATTGGTACCGACCTTGTCGATAGTTTCAGCGATTTTTTCGCCAATTTCGGCGTTTTCAGCTGAAATAGTTGCCACTTGCTTGATTTCCTCTACGTTCGAGATCTTGGTCGCCATTTTCTTGAGTGCGCCAACTACGTCAATCGACGCGTGTTCCATACCGGTTCGCACCGCCATAGCGTTGATACCCATAGTTGTCTGGCGCAGCCCTTCGTGTACCAATGCCTGGGTCAAGACGGTCGCGGTTGTGGTTCCGTCTCCGGCCAAATCATTGGTTTTGCTGGCGACTTCTTTGATGATTTCAGCCCCCATGTTTTCAAACTTGTCGGACAGCGTGATGTCCTTGGCAATACTGACACCGTCGTTGGTGATCATTGGTCCGCCATAACCCTTATCAAGAATAACGTTGCGACCACGCGGTCCAAGCGTCACTTTGACAGCGTCCGCGACCGTATCAACCCCTTTCTTTAGTTTCTTTTTTAGCTCTTCTCCGAATAGTACTTCTTTGGCCATAATATATTTGTGTTAACTACTTTGTTTTACTGAGGATTCCTAAAATGCTGGTCTCTGCCACAATGTAGTATTCGTTGCCGTCAAACTTGAGTTCATCAAAACCATACTTTGAAAACACGACTCGGTCGCCTTCTTTGACGTCCATCGCGATGCGGGCGTCGCCGTCTTCGTTCCATTTGCCCGGGCCGGCAGCAATCACCACCCCTTGTTCTGGTTTTTCTTTCTTGGCGGTGTCCGGGATGATGATGCCTGAGGCTGAGACTGTTCCTAATTCTGCATCTGTAAGTGGGCGGACAATCACTCGGTCACCCAGCGGTGTAATCGGACTTTTGTCTGACATAGGTATAGTTTTACTTTAGAAAATTACAATAAATAACGGTAGTTCCAATGTGTTCATAGTTGCGACTGCCATAATAAGTCGATCACCTCCGCCGCACAGCCATTATATAACAGACGTGAGCGTTTGCAATTTATTGAGTGAACGGGTGAGGAATAAAGCGGCGCCAAGTGGTCAGTAATATGTGGGCGAGCTTTTCGACGATACACTCGACTCGCATTCGCTCCCTGAGTGCATGCGCCAAACACTCGCTGTAGTGGCTATATACTTCTGCGCTCGATAGAAACGTTGTCAGCCAGTGAAGTATTCTGACCTAGGCCTTCTGACCTAGGCCTTGCCTAGGCAAGTTCACAGCGCAGCGGTTAGCGGAGTTCTGACCTAGGCCTTGCCTAGGCAAGTTCAGACGTGCGCTTGCCAGCCAGATTTAGTTCTGGTACACTTTGCCACGCATGAATCTAATTGACACGGTACTTTCGGTACTGCCCTACATTCAGATTATTCTCTCCATTTTGCTCATCACAGCAATTCTCCTACAACAGCGAGGATCTAGCCTGGGTGGTGCATTTGGCGGTGATAACTTTAGCTCAGCGTTTAATAAACGACGTGGTGCTGAAGAATTCCTCTTTCGATTTTCAATCGTCATCGGTATTCTTTTTGTATTCTCAGCGTTTTTGAACGTCCTGCTCTAAGGTTGACTTTGGTAACAACTCTTACTTCGCTGACTGCTGTCAGTGCTTGTATCTTTCCATGACTCGCTTTTTTTCTATTTCTCGTATTGTACGCACTATCGAATCGGCTCGCACTAGCGACCGATGGTTGTTGCGAGTGCTGTTAGCGGCGTTTGTTGTAACGTTTGTTTGGTTTGTTTTAGCTATCAACCAAGTGGTGTCAGTCCCAGGCGTGTCAGCTGGCGGTAGCTTTACCGAAGGAATCCTGGGCACACCAAGGTTCGCAAACCCGGTCTTGGCGCTTACCCGCGCTGACCAGGACGTAACCGCCTTGGTGTATAGCGGTCTGATGAAAATCGCGCCCGATGGCACCCTGGTGCCTGACGCAGCAGAGTCAGTTGTAGTGTCAGAGGACGGCAGTACGTACAGCATTACTTTGCGTGAAGACGTACAGTTTCATGATGGCGTGCAATTGACCGCCAGGGACGTACTATTTACCATCGAACTAGCCCAAAACGCTGACCTCAAGAGTCCTTTTCGCGGCAACTGGGACAGGGTAATTGTCGAAGTTGTCGACAGTCGGTCACTACTGATCACCTTGCCTGAACCATATGCGCCGTTTATCGAGAACTTTACACTAGGGATTTTGCCGGCGCATATCTGGCGCAGTATCCCCATTGAGCAAGTACCATTTAGTGAGTTCAACACCACTCCAATTGGTAGTGGTCCGTATCTGGTCAAACAGGCCGAGTTTTCACGTACCGGCACTGTCGCAGCTTACACCTTAACCAAAGCACCAGACCACTATCAGAAACCTTTAATTGAAGAAATCCGCTTAGAATTTTTTGAAAACGAAGTCGACATTACAGCTGCCCTAGAGCAAGGCACCATAAATGCCACTTCATACATCCCAGCAGAGCAACTGCCGACCATAAACACTGATCGGTATAACGTAGTACACTCACCACTACCGCGTACATTTGGGTTATTTCTGAATCAGAATCGATCGGTAGCACTACGTGATGCAGCGGTGCGCAAGGCGCTTGAAACAGCACTGGATCGACAAGCAATTATTGACGTTGCCCTCAACGGCAGCGGCATCCCCAGTGCAGAATCTATCGTAAGTTCCACAACTACGGTAGAATTGGCGGACGGCTTGACTAGCGACACTGCCTCAACGACAGACCGTATCGACACTGCTCGTACTATCTTGCAAGATGGTGACTGGATGCAAACCGCAATTGGCACCTGGGAGAAAGAAATTGACGACTCAACTGTACCGCTAACGGTTACAATCAGAACCGCTAACAACCCAACCCTTGAAGCTACCCTCATTGCCGTAACTGAGTCATGGCAAGAGCTGGGGGTAACAGTACTCAGTGAACAGTACGAGCAAACCGACCTAGTGCAATCAGTCATCCGACCGCGAGACTTTGCGGTACTGCTGTTTGGGCTTGACGTGAGTCGATCAGAAGACTTGTTCCCGTTTTGGCATTCATCACAACAAAATGACCCGGGGCTGAACATTACGCAGTACGCCAACCTGACCGTGGATGACTATCTCGAAACAGCACGCCTTAGCCAAGACCCAGTCCAACGAACAGCCGCGACCAAAAACGCCATGGCGATTATTGTTGCCGAGCGGCCAGCGATATTTTTATTCCAACCTGCCAATGTGTATGTGATCGACAGTCGGATCCAAACCGCCGCGATGACAAATATCGGACGGCCGGCTGATCGGTTTGCCAATGTGGCGACCTGGAATACAGCAACTAACGATCTGTGGCCTATTTTTCAACGGAACAACCCCGAAGCAAACTAATTTTTATATTGCAAATTGCAAACAAAGTACTAACTAACAACTAATCATGAACGAAACAAACAACAACCAAAGCAGTAATACCGTCCAACCAAAACGTACTAGACGACCATTTGGTAACAAAGACGGTGCTAACCCGCGCGCGGCTGAACGCAACGCACCAACGGCGCCAGTGCGCGCACCACGTACCAACCCCAACCCGCGCGGCAGTAGCCAGCGTCCCGGTGGTGGCCGACCACAACGCAGTAGCAGCCCACGCACTCGTCCTCAAGGTCGAGGCCCACAAGCAGGCAGTCCACGCAATGCAAGCGCAGCGGCTGGCAGTCGACCCAAACGAGCCTCTGGACGCCGACCGCAACAACGGCGCCGACCTGACAAGGCTCCAGCCTTGACCCACCGTCTGGGTATCAACGAGGCCCAACAACACACCAAAATCCCCGAGATCACTGACAAAGACACTGTCCGTATCATCACTGTGTCTGGAGTGGAAGAAATTGGTCGCAACATGAACATCATCGAGACAAAAGATGACATTATCGTGGTGGATGCTGGGTTCCAGTTTGTATCAGAGGCTGCAAACGCACCTGGTATCAACTACATCCTACCAAATACCCAGTACTTGGAGGAACGCAAAGACAAAATCCGTGCGATGCTTATTACCCACGGTCACCTCGATCACATCGGAGGATTACCGTTTATTATGGAGCGAATCGGCAACCCGCCAATCTACACCCAAAACCTATCCTCACTGATGATCCTCAAGCGCCAAGAGGAATTTCCTCAAATGGAACCCTTCAAGATGAATGTGATTAAAGAAGGTGAACATTTCACCGTCGGAAAAACTAAAATCAAAACGTTTGCAGTGACTCACTCGATCCCAGACGCAATGGGAGTCAGTATCGAAACTAAGCATGGTGACGTAACAATTACCGGCGACGTAAAGTTGACCCATATCGATGGCGAGGTAGACAAACTCGAGGCACAGGACTGGATCAACGTCGGAAAAAATAATAACCTAGCCTTGCTGTGTGACTCAACTAACGCCTGGCAATCTGGTTTCTCTTCTCCAGAAAGCATCGTGCTTGATACGTTCGACGAACTGGTTAAAAACGCCACCGGCCGGTTGATCATCGGAACATTTGCATCGAACTTTGAACGTCTCTTTGCACTAATCGAATCGTGTGAAAAGTACGGCAAAAAAGTCGTGCTTGAAGGCCGCAGCATGAAAACCAACGTAGAAATCGCCATTCACGCCAAACTACTTGAAGTCCAGCCTGGAACCTTTATCCAAGGACACGACATTAAAGATTATCCGGCAGACAAGATTGTTATTCTTTCCACTGGCGCTCAAGGTGAAGAGTTTGCGGCACTTATGCGTATGTCGACCAACAAACACAAGTTCATCACCCTGAACGAACGAGACACGATTCTGTTGTCGTCGTCAGTTATTCCTGGTAACGAGATTTCTGTACAGATCCTCAAGGATAACCTCTACCGACAAAACGTAAAAGTCGTCACTGTACAATCGGCGGCAATTCACTCAACTGGGCACGGGTATGCTGGTGAGCTAACCTGGATTCGACAAACAGTTAACCCCAAGTTCCTCATCCCCGTTCATGGTCACCACTTCATGTTGAAAAGTCACCTGTTCTCGGCAGTCGAAAACGGCTTCCCGAAGGAGAACATTGTCGTACCGGACACCGGAACAATCATTGAAATAACTAATGGCGAGGACCTGAAAGTCCTCCCGATGAAGATTCCAAATGAACAACTCATGGTCGACGGCTTTACAGTCGGCACCCGGCAAGAAGTCGTATTACGCGACCGCAAGAGCCTTTCTGAGGACGGCATGTTTGTGGTCATCGCCACCGTCAATAGTAAAACCGGCAAACTGCGCAAGTCTCCAGACATCATCAGTCGCGGGTTTGTCTACTTGCGTGAAAATCAGCAACTATTAAGTGAAGCTCGGGTACTAGTCAAACGTACCATCGAACAGTCTGTCGACGGACAACACCCAATCGACCTCGAGATTGCCAAAGAAGAGGTCATGAACAAACTGTCCGGCTTCCTGATGCAAAAAACCAGCAAGAACCCGATGGTGATCCCGGTACTGATCGGCATCTAACTTACAGACAAACGAAACGACAAAGCGGCGCTTCGGCGGCGCTTTGTTTATAGCTAGGTAAATCAATACTTACAAGACGTATACTACAACCATGCCCAAAGCCACTCATAGCCCCATCATGCGACGCGGGCCGCAACGACGACTGATCCCAATTTACGCCGCTATTTTGCTACTGGTATTCCATACGTTTCTGGTGGCGTTTATTAACTCGTCGTTTTTGGAGCAGTTCATCGAGACTACCAGTGTTGGAACTATTTACACCGTCGGGTCGGCACTGAGTGTGCTTGTGTTCTTGTTTATTTCACGTGTCTTGCGTCGCGTTGGAAACTTCAAACTGACCATTGGCTTGCTGCTGACTAACTTTGTGGCGGTGCTTGGTATGTCCCAGGCCACCAGTCTTGAGGTTGCCATCCCGCTGTTTGTCTTACACCTGATTACCGTGCCGCTGATCATCTTCAATCTTGACGTTTTTATGGAGGAACGCATCGGTAACGATGAAAGCGGCACCGGCACCAGCCGTGGCTTACTACTAACTTTGGCTAGTTTAGTCGGGGCCGTGTCGCCGCTGGTGAGTGGTTTACTTATCGGGCCAGAAAACGCAGACTTTACAAATGCGTATGTCGTCAGCGCGCTCACTCTGATCCCTGTGGTCATTATTCTACTAGTATTTTTTCGGACGTTTTCTGACCCCAAGTATGACACCATCGACATATTCTCGGCCCTACACACGTTTTGGATCACAAATAACATTCGTCGGGTGTTTATTGCACACTTTATGCTACAGATGTTCTTCATGATGATGGTGGTGTACACGCCATTGTATTTGACTGGCACTATTGGGCTGACCTGGGCTGAGTTTGGCATCATTATGTTCTTTGCTCAGATGGCGTATGTGCTACTTGAGTACCCGATTGGCATCCTCGCTGACCGGCACATTGGTGAAAAAGAAATGATGGTGGTTGGGTTTCTAATCATCATGACCGCCACCGCTTGGATGTCTTTTGTGACAGTGGCAAGCGTCTTGGTTTGGGCAACTATTATGTTTATCACCCGGGTTGGTGCAGCCCTGGTTGAAGTTACCACTGAGTCATACTTCTTCAAGCAAACCAAATCATCAGACGCCCAAATCATCAGCTTTTTCCGCGTCACCCGGCCGCTGGCTTACGTCCTGGGTGCCATTACCGCCAGCCTAGCCTTACTGTACGTTCCCTTCAACTTTATATTCATAGTCTTCGCCAGCCTCATGATCCCAGCAATATTTTGTGCGCTGTTGATCAAAGACACAAAGTAAAAGCCGCCCTAAGTAGTACCTAGGGCGGCTTTCTCATTCTTCTTTCCTTTTATCTGTCTGAATATGCAGTAACTTTCTTTTATGGCAACTCCAAGTACGTGGTCTTGCCTCGTACTTGGCTATGGTACGCGGCAAGACCACGTACTTTTACTGGTTGGCGCCATAGTAGATCGTGTCGGACACACTTGTCGTACCAATCAAGCACAAAAGCCTGAAACTCTCGCTCTTTATTATTCATTGAATAATTGCTCTTGCTCCACTGTGTATTTAGCAACATACGCTTTGACATCGAACTTGCGCTTGCAGCCGTTATAATTCATATAGCGGATTTTGCCAAATATTGGACGCTCGTTCCAGGCCCGGTCATGCACCCCGCAGATTGCCCACATCACTCCGCACACGCCGTTACTATCGCGCCCATCGAGGTTGTAACGATCGTTGAGCGTCAAGGCGATGTCGATCGCCGTTTGGGCGTCAGGTGTCCACTCCAGGATCTTCTTGGCCCAATACATGCGCATAAAGCCGTGCATTTTGCCTTCTTGTACCATTTGGACTTGGGCGGCATTCCACAGATCGTCATGGGTTTGTGCGTGTTCAAATTGTTCTAGCGAATACAGATACTCGCGTTTGTCAGTAGCATGTTCAGTTATGGTTTTTTGCGCCCATGCGTGGGCACCGCTGACCTGGTCATAGTCTGGAGTATGATACACAAAGTTGTCCGCCAACTCACGCCGCACGATCAACTCTTCAAGAAAGGCGTCCTTGTCTTCTTGGGGCGCGTTTGAGTCGCGAACTGTTAAAGCTACTCGCTGGGCACTCAGGTTACCCCAGCGCAGGTATGGCGACACATGCGACACCCCATCAGCGTTGGGATCGTTACGTGATTCACTGTATCCTACCAGGCGATTAGTGACGAAGTCCTGCAACATGGCCTGTCCAGCTGTTTCGCCGGGGGTGTATATAGTTGGCACTGGTGTGTCCACCGCAAAGCTACGATACGACTCGACCTGCTTCCAGTCTACCTCTGGCACTGCTCCAGGCCAGGCTAGAGTTTGTTTTTTAAGTTTGGGAATAGTAGTCAAAAAGTCACCCAGTTTCCTGGTGACCCGTGGCCGAAAAGTGTACGCTGCGTACTCTAGTTTGTCGGTGGCGTGCCAGACAGGCACGATGTTACGCGCGTCGACCTCGACTACTTTGCAGTCAACTTTGGCGGTCACCTGGTCCCGCCAGCTGCGCACTGGCTGGAGTGGATTGAAGTCAAACACCAACTCACCCACATCGTGTTTAGCGACAAACGTCGGAATTACCTCACTCCATGCACCAGCTTCTATAAAAAAAGGAATATGTAGTGACTGGAGGTGCGATTGAACATCTGTCAGTGACCCAACCATCCAAGCATTATGCCGTGCGGTACCACTGGCAAACATCGGTCCCAGCGCAAACAATACACACAGCGGCACGTCTCGTTTCTTTGCTTGCTCTTGTGCGTACAGTAGGGCCCAGTTGTCATACACCCGCTGTTCACGAGCCATCACGTACACCACTGGACCTGTTCCAGCTATTTGTACGTTTTTAACCTGAACACGACGGTCGTCGACCATAACTAGTCAACTATGGTGTATTCAGGTTCGTGGTCGACGGCAACTGGCAAGATTATCCAGGCAGCGATGTACAACAAACCAAAGGGCAGAAAGACAGTAAAAATAAATAAGGCAGCGCCAATCAAGCGAAACAAGGCTGTGTCTTGATCAAAATAGGTAGCCAGGCCAGACATTACTCCAGCGATCATTGTATCCTTGGTGTTGCGAGTCAGTTTTTTAGTCATACCAACTAGTATACAAAAATTACCACTGATACACCACGTTTGTACATTTAACTACTACCGATTAGCTTCTAGTAGCGCCTCACACAACCCACCAAGGGTCAGTGTTACCGCCACAAACACCAGAAACCAGCCCACCACTGGAATAAATAGGCAGACTGTCAGCAACAGCACACCCAGCGTAATCGACCAGGGACCAACTGGTTGTGGTTGAGCAGCCACTTGCAATGCCAGCTGTCCAACCACAGCCGGTGCTGCAGCGCCCGCCAATAGCACTAGCGTTATCAAACCAAATAGTAGTAGGAACCCAACATAGGCACCTAATTGGCTCACCAATAAAACAGTAATCACTAAAAATAATAGCAGGGGTGCAATCAAGCCAACCAGCGCACTACGTAGCGGCTGAGTAGTTGACTGTAAAGTCACAGCCTCCAGCGTGCGACGTGATAATAAGTACCAGATCAATGAAGAGAACAGTCCAACCAAGAACATGAGAACCAGCATCCGTAGCCAGCTAGATTCTTGTAGTATTACTGGATCACTTCGCACTGTGTCACCACTAATAGTGGCCCCAAGTGACTGAGTAAGCAGATTGTAGCTGGTGTACTGCACAGCCCCTGCCACAGAAGCTTGCTCGCCTAATGACAACGTAGTCACGTACACATCGATACCACCAGCAACTGACCCGTTGACACTAAGCGTTTCCATCACACCAACGATGTCACCGCCAATGTCACCCGCGACTGTCACTGCCCCTCCATATACCACCACATCACCAGCTACACTAGCAGTCGACAAAATATCGACTGTCCCACCTAGTACTATGAGGTCACCGGCGATCTCGTTGGCAATACGCACTTCCCCACCCACGATTCGTACATCGTCAGACACCAAAGCGTCCAGGTCAACAAAGAAGCCGGCTGCCAACAGATCGCCACCGATGGTGGCGTTTACTTTGACTCGATTACCAAGCAACGTTGCGTCTTCGGTCACGTTGTTGGACAACACCACTGGCAAACCAACCGCGACCAACTCACCATCAACGATATCGTTTTCAGATACTTCTAACTGGTCGGCTGTCCGGACAACCACGTTTGCCTGCGCCGTTGGTGGCGCCAGTAGGGTGAAGCAGAATAAAACGTAAAACAAATTTCTCAATAACATATTGTTGTAAGTATACCTGATTAACTTGGATCATTCGATGAATCTACAGACGATACAAATTCAATATCTGCTTCTGGAAAGAGTTGCTTACCACGTTCCCACATGTCTGACTCACCCTGCAGTACCAGCCAGTACCACCACTCTGCTCCCCACAGATACTGTCGCTGATAATGCGTACCCTCAGCGTAGGTCAAAATATCTTCAAATTTCTCTAGGTTCATCCGGGTGAACTGGGTCTCCAGCGGTACGTCTACAATTGGCGCCACTAACCACGGTTCGGCCGATAATTCGATCAAGACTGTCTCTTTATCGCCAAACAGAACTCCCATCAGGTTGTCTTTAGCTCGATAAAACCAGGGCGGCAGCCAGGTGCGGAACTGTCCTAGTTCCGGGTTCCAAAAGTGCACGTACACACTGGTACCAAACAGGTCGCCGCGTGTGTACGCCTGATACCACAAACCAAGGTTCCCGCTGTCAGTCACTAAAACAGGACGACTGGGGTCAAGTGCGCGTACCAAATTAATCTTGTGATCAAGGAAATCAGTGTCAAGTGTCCCACAGTGTTCAAATGCAAACATTGCCAAGAATGGTTCGTTTTCGACCTGCCAGGTAGTCACGGCCGGACTGTCTTTATAGCGATTAATCACCGCTGACATGTAGTCTAGCTGGGCTACGTTTCGCATATCCAGCGCCATGTCGTTAGCCCAGACAGGAGTGTGACACTCAGGCCAGCGAGGTAGTCGGCGTCCTACCGCCAAAATTACTTCCGCTCCAACCTCTTCTGCTCGTGCGATCTGGTAGTCCAGCTCCTCAAAATTATAAATACCCGACACTGGCTCAACCATCGGCCAATGCGCCGCTAGTCGCAGGTGTCGCACACCAAGTTCGTCCAATATGGCGTCATAAGCCTCACTCCACTCTAACCCCAACTCGCGGGCGTATGGCGTGTTAAACGACATACCATAGGTAACAGTCTCTGGCTTAGGTTTCTGCGCCAACAGTAACGCGGCGAACCCAAGCAGCAAGACAACAATCAAGAACCCGATGAATAGTTTCTTCCACATACGCTTTAGCTTATCACGCAAATAACATTATAAATCCGATTAGAATCAAGAACACAAACAATAGCTTGCGGAAAAACGTACCAGGCCTGGTGTCACGGTCAGTCGCACTATCAGGCAAATAATGAGCAAATACAATACTAATGATAAGGATAAACACAAACTTGAGTCCATCAAGCGCTTGCACGACCGACACCTCACCCATGTCTGTAGCCTTTAGCAACAAGAACGCCGCCACTCCTGCCAACACCTTGGTTAGCACTACAATTGCGCCAGTTTTCTTGGTAGTACCTTTGGTTTGCTTAGTGATCTTTAGGTAGTACGTTGGGACTAACAGTAGCGACAGTGCAAACAAGACAAATCCGATCCGAGACCAAAAAAACCCATCGTCGAAACTGGTTTCATTAAACAAACCCTTCATGGTGATGGCATGCAAGGCAAAAAACAAACCAGCGTGGATGACGTACAGCACTACCTCACGCTCGGGTAACGACCGAGAAACTAGGAACGTCCCAGCTGACAAGATCACGATTCCAAAAATAAAATTGTGTGACAGCGAGGCGTCGAGAAACAAGTAGCTCATCCCAAAAGCCGACAGTGCTGAAACTGAGCCAATGATCGGCATAACGTTACTAGCGTCAGCGGCTTTTAGTGCTGAGAACATAGACATCAAAGCCATAAAGAACGTGTACGCTGCCAGAAATGCCAGTGCCACCACCACCAACGTTGGCGGTTGAATGTTTAGGTATGAAGGTGCGCCCAGATTGCTTAAACCCGGAACAAACCCAAGCAGGTACACCAACACCCAACCACCAGTAAGTAAGCACGAATAAAATGCGTACACAAAAGGCCGCGGCAGTGCGTTTTCGTCTGAAACAATATATTTATCAAGAATCGCTACAATCGCGTTAAGGAATTGCCCTGCGGTAGCTAGTAGTATCCAACCCATTGCGTTTATTCTACCCTGCTGTACTTCGTAATTAAGTCCTTATACACCCAGGCACTGGGACGAATCTCTCGCTCCATAGTGTCGTAGTTTATCTTAATCAAGCCAAACTGCTTCTCAAACCCAAGCGCCCACTCATAGTTGTCCATTAGTGACCAGTATAAGTGACCCCGTACGTCAGCCCCGTCAGCAATCGCTCGCCTGACACCCTCAACTTGTTTGATGATGTATTCCGCCCGATCCGAGTCGTCATGATCGGCGATGCCGCATTCTGAAACAAACAGGGGTTTATTATATTTTGACATCAGCATCAATGCTTCGTAAATGTATTCTGGTGCAAAATACCAACCCATATCAGTTTTCCTAGGTGTGACTTCAACCCCAAACTGCGATGCCTGATAGTAATTAATACCGATTTCGTCGACATGATTAATAGTTTTTTTAGTAAAACGGTGATTTTGAAAATGATCACTTAACTTTGCTCGGATATAATTGAGTAAACCTTTTGGGACTAAGTAAACATGAACATGTTTTACAAAACTAACCTGGGCGTGAGGAGCGTTTTTTTTGATCAAAGTGTAGGCGTGGTTGTGTGATTTGACCAGTTGTTTCATTACTTTGAGGTAATCGACAAAACCAAGCAATTTTGCTCGTTTACTGATAGTCTGACCACCGTAACTACGTTGCCAGGGTTTAGTACTGACGACAAACGGTGCCCATTCGCCATTGATATACCCCTGTGTTGCGTACACGTTAGGCTCATTCATGGTTGTAATATGAGTGACTTCTGCACCTAATTCTTTTGAGACAAATTCTACGTAGCGACCGAACACCTCGTACGCATCGGACCGCACAAATCCACCAGACTGCGAGAACCATAATGGCAACGTAAAGTGCCACAGCGTCACCATTGGTTCTAAGTTACGATCTTTGAGAGCTTGAATAACTTTTCGATAGTGCTCAACCTCTTCCATATCAAACTTTCCTTCCTCTGGCTCAATCCGAGCCCACTCAATTGAGAAGCGATGCGCCGTGTGACCCAGCTCGACTGCCAGGTCAAAATCAGCTTCATACCGATTGTAGTGGTCACACGCCCGGCCGCACACCGGCACCCGTCCAGCACGCGCTGCTTCCGCCCAGTCGCAATTATCAATCCCTCCCTCAACCTGGTACGACGCAGTAGCCGCCCCCCAATAAAACCCCACCGGAAAATCTGTTTTCATACCAATATTATAAACTACAACTCAACCGCGTTTATAAAACTTGTCGGGGCTAGATTTTGTTTCCACTTTTCAAATAGACGATGGGTAGCGGTGACGTCAGCGGCGTTTTTTTCGGCTATGTCACGGTAGCGCTTATTAGCGTAATACTCGGTAACGTCTTCGCCGCCCATGCCGGCTTTGGCGTACGGTATCTGGTAGGCGTCGCACAGTAGTTGCAGCGACGGCCGGCGCTGCATAGCGCCATAGAAAGAGAACTCATCCAAAAGGTCAACGTGATACGGAGCGGTTTGGCGCGTCAAGTAGCGTTGCCCGATCAGCTCAACTGTCGGCCGCACATCGTTGATGAGTGAACGATGCAACAGAAATGGCATGTCAAACGTGCGGCCGTTAAAAGTTACAAACACGTCATAACTGCGTGCGGTCTCCCAAAAGTCCTCAAGCAATTGAGATTCGCTTCTGACCTTATACTGCCAGTCACCGTCTTTGAAATCAGTCACCGAACCATCAGCCTGAAAGTACACCGCGCCCTGGCGACGTTCGACATCGTACATAGCCAAGGCAATGACCTCACCCGTAAAAGGTGACAAGCCAAGTTTGTCTTTAGCACTCTCACTCAACCGATCTTTTTCAGCGTCACTGATTGGTTGCTGACCAATCCATTTGGTTAGTGCGTACTGGGTCGATTCGGGGACATTATCCCAGTCTTGACCGGTGGTTTCAATATCTAAAATAAGGGTTGCCATGGATGAGTTAGGGTAAGGTTATAGGTGCGCCGGTAAAACAATGCAGGACCGAGTCACGCTCAGATGATAGTTCATACCGATACTGCCCGGCTACCGTACGCCCGCCACACGCATCCGTCGCAGCCGCGCTGCCGCCATAGATTGGGAAGCCGTCCAGCGCATAGCCCACAACTGTACTGGCACCAAAAATGCTGTACAACGCAACCTCGTCGTTACGAATAAGAGAACCATCGTTGGCCAATCCAATGACATCAGAACGTAGGCAACTTGGATTAACGGCAGGTTGCAGCGCCATTGGCAACTGAACAATTGCTGTCATGACACTGCTGGTGGCACCAACTTCGCGCAGCAAGACTCGCGCCCCTTCGCTCTCACTCCAAACCAAATCACGAGCATCCCAGAATCCCGTGTACGGCTGGTATGTAGGACATTGTCCTACCACGGCTGCAGCTATTTCTGTTGAGCTAGTGGAAACCTCGGCATCAATCACCTCTTCCTCAGTGACTAGGTCAAAATTAGGTAAAGACTCGCTGAGTATCGTTTGTTCGGCTATTTTGGCTCGCATTGAAGCGATGCGCTCGTCGCGAGTTAGAGACTCGGTTGTAGACACAAAAGCCTCATACTCAATACCTGTTTCAGCCACCTCTCCCACAGAACCATAATCGACAGCAGTCGACCAGGATTGTGTCAGCACAGTTGTTCCAATCGCCATCAACAAAAACGCAATGGCAGAAAACAGCAATACAAAATCACGCGTGCGGAGCATGGTCGCAGTATACCAAACTAACAGGACTAATCGGTATGATCGTACACAGCATTCTACTTTTTCTTTTTAGCTGCTCCACGGGCGGCCACTTTTACTTCAACCATCTGCTCTACCCGACGAATATCAGCCAGCAACTTTGAACGGTCAGTGTTGTACATGAATAGGTTGAAAACTGATCGTCCGCCGTTTCTAGCAAATACTGAGCGGTCACCAACTTTTTTATTTAGTGTAATACTTTGAAACGAGTGAAGTTCCTCAATTTTTTTGATCCCTTTCATCTCTGTGATTAAACCCTCTTTCTTTGCAAACCATTTCATGGCACACGCATACCCTTTACATTTCTTGGGAACCACTGGTTTTCTCGGGATTCTCACCAAAACATCATTCAAAGAGTGGTTTATATCGCAACTGAGTTCGTGTAGCACATGTCGGAAGCCGCCCATACGGGCTCCAACTTCGATTATTTTCCACTCATCGTCAATCTTCATGAGTTCGACATGAGTCAAGGAACTTCTAAGGCCAAGGGCTCTGATAGCTGAAGTAGCCACCTCTTCTGCTCGAGCGATAGTGGTTGACTTGAGAGCAGTTGGTGTGATCTGTAAATAATTATAAAAATCATCATGCCCAATATCCTTTCCTGTTTTTTGTCGAACCAGTGGGCAGTGTGTTACCCCACCCCGTGAGTTAACGTAACAATCAATTGAATACAGGTCTCCTTCCATGTACTCTTCGGCGATTATTTGTGGCTCCTCTTGCCGATTGTCATTTTTGTACGCCTTTCTAAGCTTGCTAAATGTATTGCGTAACGTTTTTTCTAAATCTTCTTCGTGATAACAAATAGACACAAACATACTTGCTGCCAAATTTGTAGGCTTGACCACCATTGGGAAACCAACCTTCTTTGTAATCCGCGACCGCTCTGCCACCGTGTTGTTTTTTACCAGCGTAAAAGCCGGCGTGATTTTCTTATCGTACGCGCGGAAACGTTTTCTCATCTCGTACTTATCAGCTGCCCACAACAAGGATTCAGTTGAAGGAGTTCGAAGATAAGGAACATGCGGTATAATTTGAGCAAATCTTGACAACGATTGTTCCGATCGACAAGTAATCGCTAGCAATTCTGACTCGTAAGGCTTCAGTGCTTCAGTTATTTTAGCTTTGTTTGAAAAGTCACACGAGACCACAATATCCAGCTCCTTGTTTTTCATTTTTTCATGAACATCTCTTACTCGTGAGTCGTACAGCAGCATGACTCGCAGCTTCTGACCAGTCTGAGCACCATAATCATGAACAGCACGAACCGCTCCGGCTGGAACATTCATGACGTATACGATGATATTTTTGTTGATGTCGGTCATATGAATTAACAATTACTCATTCCCTAATAGATCGGCTACACGGACTTTTTCGTCGGACAGAAAAGCATACCGTACTATTTGCTCGTATATTAATTTCACTACAAAAGTTATAAAAAGCAACACTTGACAGCTATTTTCAAGTTTTGCTTTCTAGGTGAGCTACAATTTTTGACGCTATGTCTACCCCAGTAATACGCTCTGTTTCAGAGTAAAAGCAGGGTGTGTTAACTTCGGAAATGAAGAAAGTGTCGTTATCAGAAATCAGCAAGTCAACCCCTCCATACGTGACTCCAGTTGATTGGACCGCAGCAATTGCCACATCCGTCATCTCCTTTGTGGGATGAAAAACCTTACGATTACTGTCATTATTGCCAGGTGCGTTAGTACGGAACTCATCGTCCATTACATAGGTGCAGTGAGCTCCTGCCAGCTCATCACCCACTACTATGAGTCGGGCGTAATGAGTGTGAGGCACAAATGAGCGGAGAATTATATCAAGATCCAACGGCATGATGAAATCCATCAATGACTTGTAAGACTCAATACTGTCAACTTTTATCACACCAACACCGTTTGAACCACCCATCACTTTGACTACAATCGGAAAACCGCCTAAGTACTCAATGTGTTTGTGAATGTCGGATGTTTCCGTTGGAAGTAACAGTATTGACTTCACAATCGGTAAGCCAGCTAAAGCATTGTACAAAACAGAAGATGCCCTTTCTGATAAACCTCGGTTTGCATTAGCGTAAATATGCCCAATGTCATCACGCAGTACATGCTGCTCTATTTGTCTGGCTTTTTTTGACATTGCTGTGCGAAACAAGAGGTCGCCTGGGTTTAATTTTGGCAAATTAAACAGGTCTGTTTCAGAATCCACTACGTACTCAAAGTCATACCCCATCTTCTTTGCCGCTTTTTCAAGCGAAGCACCCTGGAGAGTTCCATTACGCATTTTCTTCACCACCGCATACAAAGTAGTCATACTTACAAACCAAATCGTACTGGTTCATCAGCGTCTTCCTCTGTCACTGTCGGGTCTTCTGACTCTACTGCAGGTATCGCCGACGGGTCTACCACGGCAATTACCTGGGTGATAAACTCGTCATAACTGTTGTATTGCATCCGTTCTCCGTTCAAGAACATGGTTGGAGTGCCAGTAACACTAGCGTCTAGGCCTTGCTGCTGTTGGGCGCGAACTTTTTCCCGCAACAAACTAGCGTTTGCATGACGGTTAAATGTTTCCATGTCGAGACCCAGCTCCTGCGCATAGCCTGCAAACAGTACGTTTGGTGTTGAGCTTTGCGCCCAAGCCTGTTGGTTGTCAAACAATAAGTCATGGAATTCGTAAAACTTACCCTGTTGTCCGGCGGCTTCGGCCGCCATCGCAGCCTGGATAGCGTATGGGTGGGCGCGTTCGATTGGGAAATGACGGTACTCAAACCGAATTTGATCACTATACTGCGCCATCAATTCACCCACCATCGGGTACATTGCCTGACAGGCGGGACATTGAAAGTCGCTGTATTCAACCAGCACAACATTGGCGTCAGCGTTACCTTTGAAGTGTGTCAATTCTACAATCCCCTCATTGTTAGCCTCGCCTGCGGTATTGGCCAGGTAAAATGCCCCGATAAATAGTAATACAATAATTCCTCCAAACAATAACCATGGGTTTTTCATATGGGTACGATTGTATCATAGGAATAATCGGTCGGCGACTCGCGGACTGTTTGTTACAATCACTTATATATGAACCCCAACCTTTCGTCTTCTGAGCCCTGGAGCCAGACTCCAGACCAACTTGCCAGTAACCTAACTTCGTCGTTACACGATGGACTAACCAGTGACCAGGTCGATGCAGTCCGTAAGCAAACTGGAGAAAATGTGTTTGCCGAATCAGCCACGAAGTCGATGCTTAGTATCTTGCTACATCAGTTTGTCAGTCCGTTGATCTTGATTTTGTGTGCGGCGATTGTTCTCACCGCTAGCCTACAGGAGTGGCTTGATGCTGCCATCATTGCTTTTGCGGTGCTAGTGAACGCCGTACTGGGCTTCATCCAAGAGTACAAAGCTGAGAAAGCCATAACTTCATTACGGTCATACATTACACAGCGTACTCGCGTCATTCGTAACGGTACCGAAATCGAAATCGACGCTACCCAACTGGTGCCGGGGGATGTTATCCATATTATCAATGGTAGTCGACTGACGGCAGACGCTCGTATTATCCGTGAGGTCAATTTTACCGTTGACGAAGCGATCCTGACCGGCGAATCCCTTCCGGTTGAAAAAGACCCGGGGCTACTTGCGTCTGACACTGCACTGGCAGAGCGGACAAACATGGTGTTTGCCGGCACACTCGCTGTGGGCGGGTCTTGTTATGCAATAGTTACCGGCACCGGAACTCAGACTGAAATTGGAAAACTGGCAACGCTAGTAGAAGAAACCGAGTCAGAACAAACCCCGCTACAAAAGGCTCTCAGTCGGCTGACTTGGGTGATTATTGTTGTCACCACAATTCTGGTTACGGCCGTGTTTTTCATTGGCATTAACAACGGTCAGGACTTTCACGAGATGCTGTTGCTATCGATCGCAGTGTTAGTCGGTTCGGTACCTGAAGCGCTCCCGATTGGCCTGACGGCTATTCTCGCCATCGGGGTCGAGCGCATCGCCAAGCGTAACGGTATTATTCGCAATCTAACAGCATCTGAAACACTCGGTTCTACCACCCTTATCATCACTGACAAAACTGGCACCTTGACCCAGGCCGATATGCAACTGAAGGACATCGACAGCACAGCCCAGCTACTGGACGAGCACTTTGAACCGCAGGTTCAAACCGAACCCTATAACGACGAGCAGACCGCCTACTTGAAGTTAGCCCGCTGTGCCAGCCATGTACTGATCGAAAACCCAGAGGACGACCCCAACAATTGGACTCTTATTGGCAGCGACCTAGAGGTCAATATAACCAAGACAGCCGGCCAGTTGGGTATCACTCAAACGCAGGCTGACCGCAGCTCTATCACCATCCGAATTCCCTTCTCATCAAAATACAAGTTTTCGGTCACCAGGATTCCAACTCGATATTTACCAGAACACCTCGCGCAATTCAAAGACCCGCACGTGGCACTAGGTGCACCCGACGTACTAATTAACCGTTCGAACCATAGTGCAGCTGAAAAAAAGAGACTCTCAAGATCAGTGACCGCACACAGTAATGCCGGTCGACGCATTCTTGGGATCGCCCTACTGGCACCACACAGCACCAGCGACAGCATTACTGTCGACGATGTACAAAACGTTGTATTCCTGGGCGTACTTAGTTTCTACGACCCCATCAGACCAGAAGTTCCAGCTGCACTAAAGAAAATTGCCGAGTTCGGTACCCGAGTAATAATGGCTACTGGCGACCTGCCTGGGACTGCGTTGGCGATCGCCCAAGAAGCTGGGCTAGATGCAACTGCAGACAACATCCTCACCGGGACACAGGTTGCGCAAATGAGTGACGCCGAACTATCAGCCCAACTCGATCACGTTCACATTTTTGCCCGCGTAACTCCCCGCGACAAACTTCGTATCGTAAAACTGCACCAGGCTCGCGGTGAAATAGTCGCCATGACCGGCGACGGCGTCAACGACGCTCCTAGTCTCAAGGCGGCCAACATCGGCATCGCAGTTGGTAGCGGCACCGACGTCGCCAAAAGCGTCGCTGACCTGGTACTACTCGACGATAATTTTGGCACCATAGTCGCCACCATCAAAGAGGGCAAGCAGGTTCTTTCCAACATTAAAAAAGTGTTCGTGTACCTGATGAGCAACGCGCTAGACGAGCTGATCCTGGTGGGAGGTGCGATCATAGCTGGTGTTGCCTTGCCGCTAACCGCTGTACAGATCATCTGGGTCAACCTGTTTACCGGCAGTATCCCGGCCATTGCGTTTGCATTTGATCGCCAACTGATGCGTGAAAACGAAGCGACCAGCAAGACATTATTTGACCCACGAGTGATGTTTATTACACTCAGTGTTGGAACGGTAATCTCTGGACTTTTATTAGTCTTGTACCTGACGATGCTGGGACAAGGAGTTAACGAGCAGATCGCCCGCACGGTACTGTTTGCAGCGTTCGGGTTCTACACTCTACTGATCGCCTACTCGTTTATGGACTTGTCTCGCCCACTTTACCGCTACAACTTCCTACAAAATAAGCTCCTCAACGTCGGGTTCGTTGTCGGCTCCAGCCTGATGCTGCTCACCCTCTACCTGCCATTCTTCCAAACCCAGTTCGACATCGTCTCACTACCAAATCAGTGGCTAGCGTTCGTAGCAGTCTGGCTAGTCCTACAAGTAGCAATAGTAGAAATCCTCAAGCTGATCGCGAATAAATTTTTGGTGAGGTACTAGGATCCACGGTGGCGATTTTTATTTCCCCACCGAGAACAACACCGCTAATCTGTTATAGGGAGAACTCCGCAGCGCTATTCTTTAGCGAGGACCAGGGCGAGTCTTAGCAGATTAGCGGTGTTGTTCGTCCACAGTCTTGCTAAAACCCCAAAATAATGTTCTAATCATTACCTTATGGCGCGGAAACCTAATTTTGTTAAAAAGAAGAAACGGAAAGTGCATGGCGCTACTTTTTGGGACCGTGAATACACGAACCCGGAATACCTCAAACTATCACTGAACGAAAGTGGAGACCTGACCAAGTTCTGCCGTTGGGTGATACGGTTTGGACGCGGCGATGTACTGGCGGTTGATGCTAGTGCCTTTGATGCTGGCTGCGGGAACGGGCGCAACCTTATTTACCTCGCCAATGAGTTCCAGATGAAAGGTGTCGGGGTTGATATTTCCTCAGCGGCTATTGCCCAAGCCAAAAGTGAGAGCAAAGGTAAGGATATTCACTACCACGTTGGCAGTGCTGGCTCTCCACTCCCTGCTCCCGACGAGTCACAATCGCTGGTACTCGACATGATGACGTCGCACTTTTTAGATAAAGCTGGACGAGCGCACCTACGCGACGAACTATTTCGAGTGATGCAACCAGGCGGGTTTTTGTTTATGAAAACTTTTTTGCGTGACAAAGACCTGCACACCGAGCGGTTGATCCGTGAACTACCTGGCCCAGAAGAAGGCAGCTACATTCACCCGGTGATGGGTGTGGCTGAACATGTCTACACCGAGGAAGAGCTGGTGGCGTTTCTGGAGGAAAAATTCATCGTGCGCAAAATCTACCGCTCACACAAGCACGTCAGTAAAGGCAAGGCAGCCCGCCGCCGAACTGTCAGTATTTACGCTGAAAAGGACTATCGTTAATCTGTACCAGCTAGAGTGGTAATTCCCCACCGTCGTCTTCGTACACTGTGCCAAACTCCATATTTGCTGGGGCGGTTGAGATATTTGTAAACAAAATACTGGTTGGTGGATTAAACAAAGTGTCATCAACTACGAGCCAATTTTGGCAAATGTATTGCACCGACGTGCTGTAGTCGATTGCCGCTGCTGACTGACTAAAGCCGGCAAACATGCTTTGTGGCTGCTTGGCGCCAAATAGCTCGCCGTCTATTTCAGTCCACAAGTAAAGCGTGGCACCATCATAGATAACTGACGCCACCGCCTGACCAACCAGGTCAGGCGCCGGTACGACAAAATCTGCCCGTACTTGCCCAGCGGCCATAAACATCGTGCCAGTGACCGTGTCTTCAAGTGGACTGGGAGTATAACTAACCTGGCATTCAAGCGACTGGTTACGCACATACAATGACTCGACACTACCCGTACCGGCAAAAGATTCACCTCTGGATACTTGTGTCGTACCTTCATTTTGACTGAGATAATCAGACGCCAGTTGTTCATCAGGCGAAGTTGGCGCCACTTGAAAACCAGACGGCATACCAAAAATCATGACGTAGCCAAACGCCACGATAAAAAATGCCCCGAATGCAAATACACCTAGTACTTTCATAAACAAAGTATACCACCAGTCGACGGAAACTGTGGCATACTAGTAGCTATGGTGTATGGTTCGAGATTACTAAAAAGGCTGCTGCTATTTGGATTGCTGGCTATCTGCACGGGGCTTGCGGTGGCGGCGCTGGTTCTACTCTATAGCCAGTCTCAAAGTTACCAACTGGCCAGCAGCAAACCAACCGTGGTCGAACCATTCCCGATTGGAGTCAACCCACAAACCGCCACCATCGTCGAACAAACCGGTGTAGAAGCTTTTTATGATGAATACCTAGCCCAAGCCGACTTTCAGTCTCATTCCTGGTGGTCCCGTGTTACATCTGTATTCCAAACCAGCAACACGTTTCAGATGTTAGCCTCGCCTGTTAGTCGGATCATCGTCGTCTGGCCGGGTGAACGCACCGAGGAAGTCACGCAAAATATTGGTGACGTTCTACACTGGGATGCCCACCAACGGGCTACCTTTAGCGACTATATGCATGACAACACCTTTGGGTTTGAGCAAGGCACCATTCCACCCGGACAATATATTACCCATCACTACGCCACCCCCAAGGACATCATGATCGTGCTGCAAAGGGAATTTGCTGACTCGGTCACCAATCGCTACACCGCGCAAATAGAAGAAACCCTCCCTCTGTCAGAGGCGTTGATTATTGCATCACTAATCGAGCGCGAAGCTAGTGATTTCCAAAACATGCGCGAGATTTCGGGGGTGATTTGGAATCGGTTGTTTATAGATATGAAGCTGCAGCTGGACGCCAGCTTGCAGTACGTCAAAGCCAAGAATCCCTACGAACCAAACTGGTGGCCAGCAGTGCGTCCTCAGGATAAGTTCCTTGATTCTGACTTTAACACCTACCAAAATGCCGGTTTACCGCCTGCTCCAATTGCCAACCCGTCGGTAGAAGCCATCGTCGCGGCGCTGAACCCAGTTGTTACCGACTGTTTGTACTACTTCCACAGTCGTAGTCGTGAATACTACTGCTCAGAAACGTACCCCGAACACGTAGCCAAACTGAACGAAGTCTACGGACTAGGCCAATAACTGATCAAGTCACCCGGCACACCAGCGGGTCGTTGATGCGCTTGATCAAAGTGAAGACAGTGAGCAAAAGTAAGCACACGGCCAAAATACCAAACTCTGCTCCGTGCAGCGGCAAGTAAGTCAACAACCAGGCGATGCCGAGTATATTCAGAGCGCCGGTGACCACTATCGTCCCACAGGCTGCACATCCAATCCCCAACAAAGAACTAACAAACCCGCCAACACCCGTCAGGGCTAGCGACCGATCGGCCCGACGCGACCCTTGGCTGCGCACGGTGTAGTACACCAGCAAAGACACGTTCATTCCCAATAGTAGCGCAATCAGCACCGTGTACGTTCCGGTCAGCCAAGTAAAGTTAGTGGCAAGCGCCCCGTGCAAACTGACAAAAAATGACAGTTTATTCTGCCACTCCACTGTAGATGAAAATAGGATTGAGAATAGTAGCGCTCGATTGGGTAACAACAACAGCGTAGAGAGAGTCACCGCTGCCACGAGGGTAGTTAAACCAACATATCGTGGCTGACGATATACACGACTGAGTGTGGCCCAGATCATGACTAGGCTTCGTCGCGCGCGATTTGAATGAGCTGCTCAACTGCAGCCTCCGGCAATGCACCATTGATCGGATATGTCTTACCAGATGGGCCAATCAAAATACTCCATGGTGTGCCGCCGCCACCGGTGGCAATAGCGTTTTCTCTATCGGACGTAACGTTAGTTGTAAAATCGTTACTTGCAACACACGTTTCAAGAGCGGCGGCAGTAACCCCTGCAGTTGCGGCCAGTTGCGGAACTAGAGTAGCATGTGCCGACTTGTCTCCAGTAGCTCGGGCAGCAAAATAACCATCGGTAAATGTCCAAAAGGCGTCATTTCCAGCGAGGTCAGCTATACACTCGGACGCCTCGGCCACAAAGGCCGCTTGGGGATGGATCTGGTCAATCGGAGAATGACGGTACACCCAAGCTACGTCATCGCTTGAGGCAATAATTTGGTTCATCGTGTCATGGAAACGTCCGCAGAATACACAATCAAAGTCTGAGTATTCAACAATGGTAACAGCGGCGGTGGCAGGACCCTTACGGTGATCATCTTCTGTAACCGCGGCCACCTGCTGAGTGTTGTCAACTTCTGGCAGTTGAGTTGGTTGTGCAGCTGTCCCTGCCAGAGTGGGCCCACTACTAAAATACAACCCGAGGCCAACCGCCAAGCCAGCCAGTACGATTGACGCTGGTACGAGTAAATCTTTCCATAATGGTTGGGTGTGTTGTTCAGGCATAATTACAAAGTTAGTGTCACCAGTATACCGTGATTACGCACAACTACGAAGCGAGTTATCGACCGCCAGACAAGCGGCGTCGAGTAGCGGCGGCAGTGGCTTGAGCTGAACGTTTGTTAGCCTGCTGGGTGTAGCGCTCTTTGCTGCCAGACTTGTCTGCCAGCCAGGCTTGCTCGCGCAGCAGTTTATGGTAATTATCAAGCGCGCGCGGTTCAAGCTCACCGGCATCAATCGCCGTCAACACCGCGCAGCCATCGCTCTTTTCGTGGTCACAGTTACTGAACTGGCACTGGGTGGCAAACAACTCGATTTGTGTCATCAACTGATCTGCTGCATCAGCCTCATTTTCAGCCAGACTCAGCTCCCGCATTCCGGGCGTGTCAATCAAATACCCACCATCAGGCAGTGTGAATAATTGGCGGGTGGTGGTGGTGTGACGGCCGCGACTGTCGGTCTCGCGGACATCATTGACGTCCTGCTGGTCGCTTCCTAGCAGCCAGTTGGTAATGGTCGACTTCCCTGCGCCAGACGAACCAAGCAGCACCGCAGTAGTGTCGACGGTCAGGTGCGTCTTGATCGCATCCAAGCCATCCCCAGTAGTAGCAGTGGTTGTCAGCACCGGAGAGTCATCTGCAATATCAATCACCTGCTGCAGCTGCGCAGTCAAGTCACTGGACACATCAGCTTTATTTAACACAATCAAGGACTTGATCTGACTCTGACTGGCCAAGGCTAGGTATCGCTCCAATCGACTCAGATTATAGTCACCGTCCAAGCCCATCACGATAATAATCAGGTCGACGTTAGTGACCAGTATTTGCGGTTGCAGAGTTTCTTGATCGAGACGTTCAATGGTACTGGTGCGAGGCAAAACTGCTTCGATCACAGCTTGTTCGCTGTCGATCAGGGACACCTTGACCCAGTCACCAACCTTGGGATAGTCACCAGACGCGTGGAAGTCGCCCCGCACGGTAGCCAGTACAGTTTGGGTTGGTAGCGCTACAGTTAGGTGAACGCGTTGTACCTCTATCACTCGTCCAGTTTGCATACTTGTACTATACAAACTTCTACCCTTAACCGCCAGTCACAAGGGTGGTATACTGCCCATCACTACGAGTTAAACAAGACTAATTATGGCCATGTACGAAGGAAATTGGAAATGCAGTGGGTGCGGCGGAGCGATCACACAACTACCCTTTCAACCCCGCAGTGAAAGCGGACTGACTTGTCGCAACTGCTACGGCAAAAACAAAGAGACCGAGACTATCGAGCAACCGATCCCAGAAATGCAAACTGCCGGTGAAGCTCCACCCATGGACGATGCACCAGACTTTGACGAGTTTAGTGTAGCCGGCGAGCCCATGCCTGATGATGGCGCCTTTACCGGACTAGAGGATTCTGCTCCATCAAGCTCAAACAGTGCCGGAGGTGTAAGTAATGGTGAGTCGGGTGGCGGTAGCGCCAGCAAACCAAAACACGAAGGCAACTGGAAATGTTCAGGTTGTGGCGCAGCCATTACATCACTTCCTTTTGTTCCTCGCGGTGACGCTAACCTCAAATGCCTGGATTGTTTCAAGGCAAAATAGAGAATAGTAAATACCTAACCTCTACCTATTCGACTATTGCGTCTGTTGGCGACACTGCTTCTTCATGTCTATGAAGATACCCTTCAATTGTTTCGAGTAATGATTCAATAGCATCAACCAGTCGATGTCCGCCTGTCGCGATGGCGTCGTTTATTTCAGACGCAGCTGCCCGCATTGCTTGGTCACGAGCAACAATACCTTCCCCGGTGTATTGATGACTCTGCTCGAGTACGTCCATAATGCGATCATAGTCACTTTGCAATTCAACAGTATCTTTTTGCTCAGTAATAACGTCTATTTTCATCTCAACAAGGTGCACCTTGGTATCAAGGAGAATTTGTTGATTCTGTAACAAACTGGTGTCTTTGGTAGTATGCTGTTGTCCAGCAAAAAACGCTAACGCTAACATAACACTAGTGAGAAAGCCCAAGATAAATGCTTTAACGTTTGACTGGTTCATATGTATTCAAACCGTACCACCACAGTATGATAGATGCAAGGGTGTCTGGCATTTTGTATATTAAATCTACCCTAAGAACTACATTAACAGTTTTATTTCATCTATTATTCCGTTTATAGTTGTTTTACTTTTTACAAAGTACTTATTTGCCCCCAAACTTGTTGCCTTCTCTTTGTCACTAGTATGTGCTAATTCAGTAAAGACGGCGATTATTAAGTCATTGTATTCCTTACGTGCCACTGCAACTAAATCAAAACCTGTTCGGCCTTGTTGGTCATTAATTACCAACTCGGTCATGAGCAGACTAACAGCGTTATACTTGAGCATAGATATAGCCAGGTCATAATCTGAAGTTACCACAACTTCCCAACCGCCTTGTTTTTCGAATTTATTTCTACACACCTTGGCCAACAACATGTCGGTGTCGTTTATTAAAACTAATATTTTATTGGAATTATCAACCATATTAAAATTTTACTTCTGTAAATGGAGACTCTTGCTGTCTAACGGTAGACTGGCTTAAGTCCAAAGCTCGCATCCAGGTAGGGGTAATCTTGAATACGACATAGTCTCCTCCTTTTATTCTAAAAATTGGTGCCCAAAAATTCGGATCCTTGGTGGCAGCGTCAGCCAAGCCATCCAAAACCCAAGTTTTTTTCTCTTCATCTTCTACTATAGAGGCTGTCCCTGAGGCTTGCACTGACATTTCGAGGAACTGCCAAACAGTCAAACTGCTGTGGGTTGTTAATCAGGTTTTGCGCCTTTAGCGAGACTCGATATGTGACAAAGTAAAAATTAAGATCTTCGTCTATTACGTACACAGCAGAAGCTACGGCAGGCTTATCCTCGTGTGAGGTGGCCAAATCCATTACAAAATTACTTTTCAGAAACTCTGTAATCTCTTTTTTTTGATTTTTTATCTTCCATAATTGTAATTATATGACTATTTGATGAGCTGCGCACCTCGTATTAGCACTTGTTGGCTGCCGGACTTGGATTCGAACCAAGATGGCTGGTACCAGAAACCAGAATCCTACCATTAGATGATCCGGCAATTGAAAAATATGCACCTTACATCATGCCAGAATCTAGGATAGATTCAAGTCATTTACCCCCAGAGTACCCTCTATTGGCAACGTCAATTCACTGTGTACTCTCACCCAGCCGCACAATGTTTGGCCTGACTCGACCGTGTACTCGAACATCTGGGTGTTTTTCATACTGATAAGGCTGAGAAATGTACGGACGGCACCGATAGGGGTAAACATTCTTGGATTGCAGATATGCGCCAAAAACATACTCATAAATACGGCGTGGGTCACTACCACTACCACTGAATCGGATGGTAGACGTTCGATGTTGACTTTAGCCTGGGCTACCCGGCCACGGATCTGTGCGTACGACTCCCCCGTTCGGGCCAACCCAACGTACCACAACACATAGAACACCAGCGACTGGTAGTGCTGATGCTTCAGGCCAACCAAACTAAGCGGGCGTTCCAGTTCCTTGACTGAGTAGTCAATACTAGGGATCACATCAAGCTGCCTGGCGATCAGGCTAGCCGTCTCAAGTGTTCGCACCAAGGGGCCAGCGATCGCGTGAGTGACCCCAACTTCGGTCAGACGCTCGCCTGCCATTTCTGCTTGCTGCCGCCCTAGCGGCGACAACGGCGTATGTTCGGGTTGGTGCCGCCGAACGACGTTTTCAGTTGTCTGACCATGTCGAACAAAAATAACTTTCATACACCGAAATTATTCCTTCTCTCCCAGTTCCATAATCGCTATCTCCAGGGGCAGATGTGGGATTGGTGAGCGGTTGACTTGCTCGGTTGCAGTCAGGAAGCGCAATAGCAAGTGTGAGTTGATGCCAGTTGTGCCGCTAGCAATAGTAGTAATAAGGTCGGCCGTGTCAGGGCCAAAATTAGCCAAGATGGATTCTTTGTTTCCAGGCTGGTTTCTGACTAACATAACAGCGCGGATATGTTCTAGTAGCAGTCGTGCAAATAGCTTCATTTCAACTTGTGACGTGACCGCGGACGCAACTGCCTGCAAAGCGGCGTCGACGTTTTGCTCGTGTAATGCCTTGAGCAGAGCTTGCATGGTAGCGACCCTAGGTGCGCCGATGATAGCGGCCACCTCGTCGGCATCACCAATGGTGTCGCCCGACGCCATGATGACCTTCTGGGTCACGCCCAGTGCGTCACGGAACGACCCATCGGCCGCAATAGCGATCAGGTCTGCCGCGGCTGGCTGCAAAGTGAATCCTTCTTGCTTAGCCACGTCTGTCACAGTTGCCGCCAACACAGCCCGTGAGGGCGACCGCATGGTAAACACCTGGCAGCGTGACAGAATTGTATCGAGCAGCTTATCGACTTCGGTTGTTGCCAAAATAAATACCACGTGCGCTGGCGGCTCTTCGAGCGTCTTAAGAAGCGCATTGAAGGCTTCCTTGGTCAGCATGTGCACCTCGTCGATGATGTACACCTTCTGTTCTGACTCATACGGCAGTGTATGCACCGCTTCTTTTAATTCCCGAATATCGTCGATCCCGCGGTTGCTAGCGGCATCGATCTCGTACAAGTCCATCGGCTGTGTGCCAATAGCAGAGGCAAATAGTCGCGCTAACGTTGTCTTACCTGTGCCGCGGGTACCAGAGAAAAGCAACGCGTGTGGAATCTCCCCTTTTTTAATTGCCCCCTCAAGGACACTGACAATATGGTCTTGATCGCGAACATCGGCAAAAGAAGTTGGGCGATACTTGCGATACAGGGCGCTGGTGGTAGACATAACAGTCACAGTATAACAGAAAGCAAAAAGAGTCGCAGGCATGGCCTGCGACTCTTTTTGCCTTCCTTATTTCTTTTTTGTGACTTTCTTCACAACCTTTTTAGGTGCTGCTTTGGCTGTCTTTTTGACTTTATTGACCACCTTTTTCACCTGCTTCTTTTTGCTCTTTCCCGCTTTTTCAATCACCTTCCAATGATCTTGCATCTCGTAGGCGAATTCTTTGATGTCTTTTTTGGTGGCTCCTTTGGCGGTGGCGTAGGTACCAGCTACGGCAGCGATCACTTCTTCGTACTCATCACTGGTCATTGACTTGGCGTCCTCTAGACGTTCCAGCACTTCTGCTTTTGCCTTTAGCGCCCAGCTTTTTACTTGCTTGCGATTCTTGGCGGCTGATTCACTACCGTACAAGAAGTATGCACCGGCAGCCGCCACTGCGGCAGCAGTTAGCCCTACGCCTACGCCAATTTTTTGCTCATTTGTCAGATCACTTTGCCCCAGGGCACCCTCTCTGCTCTTGCGAGCATTCACCTTGTTTTTAGTGGTTTTTGTATTTTTAGTTGCCATAATTGTAATATAAAATTGTTACTAATCTTCTTTTTCTTCAGCCTGCCCACGCCGAGTTGGACGTCGCGTTCCAGCTATAAATCCCAACACTCTGGCTAGTATACCACCGTTATATAGCAAGGCTCTAGCCTGAGTCATATCGGCGGCCACCTGTTCGCTAGCTAACTCAATCCGCTGCGCGATCCGGCGGACACTTTGTACCAGCCGATACACCTGGAACAGTACAAGACAGACGATGATCGTAAACAGCACCGTTGCGACGCTGGCAATCACAAAAAATACGTTAGCGTGAAGGATTTCGTTCATACATATAGTGTACCAATGTTTAACCAGTCTATGTTTGGGTTTGTAAAAAATTGTGTACAACCTGTTCAATTTCCTCTGGTGTCTGTTGCTCCATTAGCTGCGCTCGCAGTTGTGCCGCTCCAGCAAAACCGTTGACGTAGCCTTTGTAGTGCTTTTTCATAATGTTAAAACTTTTAAAGTGGAGCAACTCGGCAAACAGATGGGTATGTTCGACCAGAACATTGAGTCGATCTTCTAGGGTTACGAATTCGATCCCGTCGGCGGGCGCTACATTAGTATCGATCAGCTCGCCACGATCAACCCCGCGGGTGGGCAAGCCAGTCAGGTTGTGTGGCAGACGCTTGGTCGGATGAAAAAACCACGGGTTACCAAACAAGGCCCGGCCAAACATCACGCCGTCTGCTCCAGATTCAGACGCTTTGGCCTGGCCGTCGGCCAGTGACGTCGCGTCACCGTTGCCAATTATCAGCGTGTTACTCCCTAGCTGGTCACGCAGCTGCACCGCGTGTGCAACCCGATCCCATTTGGCGGGTACCTTGCTCATCTCCTTGCGGGTACGGGCGTGAATGGTCAACACCGCTGGCTGCTCAGCCAGAATCTCGGGGATCCAAGTGTCCACCTCATCGCGGTGGTACCCCAGCCGGGTTTTGACTGACACCGGCAAGTCCCCCGCGCCGCGCTTGGCCGCCTTGATGACCTCCCTGGCGTGCGCCGGGTTTTTGATCATGGCGGCGCCACAGCCTTGCTTTTCTATAGTCGCTGATGGACAACCCATGTTGAGGTCAATACCATCAAATCCAAGCTCGGCCGCCAGCCGTGCGCCTGCTTCCATGTATTCTGGGTTACTAGAGAATAGCTGCGCTACAATCGGCCGTTCCTCCTCGACGTATATCAGGTCAGCCATCAACTTGACCCGACCCTCAGGCGTGGCGCGCATCAGACCGTCAGCCGCGACGAATTCTGTCCACATCACATCGGGCCCACCAAGGGTGCCATCAGGCCGGGTGTGCGCCGAGTATTTGGCGATCATCTGCCGAAATGGAGCATCGGTGACATCAGCCATCGGCGCCACGACCATCAAGGGTTTGGGAATCAGTTGCCAGAAGTTCATAGTTGTGGCATTTTTACAGACGGAAGCAACAATTGCAAGCCAAAAGGAGCAGCTGTTATGAAAACTATCGCTTTTCTTATCTGTGGAATGATCTGCTTTGCAGTCATCACTTGGATGCTGATTGTCGGCCACATTACTATGTTGTTGTGGGGCATACTATGTCTTGCTGGAATCGTCTTGGTTGGAGTAGTTTTAAGGGTCAAGATCCATCCACTGCACACCACATTTAAGCTGATCGAAGAAGATTGATCAGCCTCCCGCCGCCTCGACCGAGGCGGCGGTTTCTACTTCTACTTCTTGTTCCAGGTCTATATCAGCCGTAATGTCGGTTCCCTCTTCAACTTCCGCCACTTCTTCAATCGGCGTGCCGAACTCACTGACAAACACCTTATTTCCAAACCGCAGGTCTATGTAGACAAACTTGCCTGGTTCTAGGTGACGGTATTGTTCGGTTGCAAGAACAGTCTGCAGGTTATCTAGCGTGTCGGCTGGACTGATCAGCAATGACACCTTGAGCTCGCCACCACCGGCCAAGTAGACAAACACGTCACGTGCCTGGTCAAGTTCGACCTGTCGCACTGGTAAGTCAGCCTGACCAAGTCGGTCAACCAAATCTTGCAGTAACACAAAATCATCTGCTGTAGTGAAATGCTCGTCAGCCACCACAGGCTGGCCAATCTGAACATACCGAACAAACGCCCCACCACTTAAAGGCGGAGCGGCTGTGAATCCGTACCCGGTTTCATCAACAAATACACAGTCAGGCTCAGTTGCATCTGCACACCACAAGGCTGCTGGTTTGTATTCAGACAGAGTAACGTTAAGCGTGGTACCGTCACGCTGCAACTGCGGGTCTTTGAGTCGCTCAACTTCGTTTAGTTTGAGAATGATCTCGGCCTGCGGGTACGTCCAGGCGAACGTGCGTGGGACGAACTGCAAATACTCGCCCTCCAGCAGCACAGCCACATCGTCCGCTATGGCTGTGTGGGAAATAGTCTCGCCGCCACTTACCACCACCTGGTCGATGGTCAGCTGTGGCAGACGAGTACCGTGCCAGACGCCATACAATACTAACCCGATCAGGGCAAATGTTCCCAGACCAATGAAGATATTACGCAATAGCTGTTTAGTCTCGTGTCGCATGACGGGATTATAACAGAAACAGCCGTGACTGAGTGATTTTTAGACCTCACGGAGCCGATTTTAGTGTCAATGACCCGGAGGGCTCTTGACGCAAAATCGATTAGCGAGTGGAGAGCTTGACTCGTGTCTTAAAATTATTCAGTCACGGCTGTTTACCCAATCACATCCTTCCCAAAGAAAGGTCGCAGCACTTCAGGAATCTTGATTGTTCCATCTGCTTGTTGAAAATTCTCTACCAGCGACACCAAAATCCGCGGTGTCGGGATCGCAGTACAGTTTAGTGAGTGAGCGTACTGCAGTTTACCGTTCTCATCTTTGTATCGAATATTCATTCGGCGGGTTTGGAAGTCGTGAAAGTATGAAGCTGATGAAATTTCCCGGTACTTTTCTTCACCTGGTACCCATAGCTCGATGTCATACTTCTTGACCTGTCCTTGACCTAGGTCGCCACCACAGTTAAGTACTGTGTGATACGGGATCCCAAGTGACTCGATGAACTCTTCGGTGTTGCGATTGATTTCCTCGTGCAACTGCACACTTTTGGCGTGTGAAGCTTCGCACAAAACAACCTGTTCGACTTTATGAAACTCATGTACACGGATCAGACCCTTGGTATCTTTACCATGACTCCCCGCCTCGCGCCGATAACAAGCCGAGAAAGCTAAATGTTTAATCGGAAATGCGGCAGCATCGATCACAGTATCTGCATGGAACCCCATAGCAGCAACCTCTGATGTACCAGTGAGGTACTCCTCGTCTTGAGTGCGATAAATATCGTCAGCGTCATTTGGCAAATACCCGGTTCCGTACATGACTGGTTTGCGTACAATTGCTGGAGGAATCATCATTTCAAATCCTTTCTCTCCGAAAAATTGGTTGGCGTAATTCCAAACCGCCCAAGACAATTTGGCACCATCACCGAGCAGGTAGTACCCACGGAAACCGTGCACCTCAGTCCCGCGCTCAAAATTGACCATATTATGCTTAAGCATCAGCTCGACATGGTCTTTGGCCGCAAAACTAAATGTCGGTTTGTCACCCCAGACGCTGACCTCCACGTTATCCTCATCGCTGTTACCGTCTGGCACCGTCATGTCTGGCACCTGAGGCACCTGTAACATCAGCGCCTGCCATTCGCGCATAACTTCTTTTAGTTTATCTTCGTCGGTTTGGATATCAACCTTGATGACGGACAGTTGCTCAATCAGACCAGAGCGTTCAAACTCGCCTGCTGACGGCACTTGCTCACCCAGCTTGTTTTGTTCGGCTTTTTTGGCCTCCATCGCTTGCATTGTCTCGCGACGAACATCGTCCACCACAATCAGTCGATCAAGGTCGATGGCAATATTTTTCTTTTGGGCCGCGTGTTTGACGATGTCCAAGTTTTCGCGAATGAATTTGATGTCGAGCATTAAGTGAGAATAATGAGTGGTTAAGGTACCTAGAAGTATACACGAAATGACGCATGTTAAAATACCAACAATGAGTTTTCCTATTCATAACCTCACGCCAGCTGAGTTTCCGCTGCGGCTGCATGAAATACCGCAGCCACCTAAGCAGCTGCATTATCGGGGACGCATGCCCGGAAATGAGCTGAAGTTGTTGACCGTCGTTGGTAGTCGGAAGTACACCACGTACGGAAAAGAATGTGTCGACCACCTGATTGGTGGTCTGCGTGGGTATCGAGTTGGGATTGTGTCTGGCTTGGCGCTTGGGATAGACTCACTCGCGCACGAGGCGGCGTTGGCAAACAGTCTATATACCTTGGCGATCTTGGGTGGCGGGATAGATGACAAAGTCATCTATCCCGCCACCCACAAAACACTTGCCCATCGCATCCTAGACGCTGGCGGCGGTCTGCTGTGCGAGCACGATCCGCATACCAAACCAGCCCACCGCGGCGCCTTCCCCGAGCGCAACCGCCTGCAAGCTGGCGTCAGCCATGCCACCCTCCTGATCGAAGCGGCCGAGAAATCTGGCACCTTGATCACCGCTCGCATGGCAACCGACTACAACCGCGAGCTACTAGTTGTCCCCGGCAATATCTTCTCACGCCAGCACGACGGCATTCACCAATTTCTCAAACTGGGCGCAACGCCGGTGACCTGCGCGCAGGACATTCTCCAGGTACTCAACATCGACACAAACAATGAACGGCAGCCAACCCTAACCGACGCACCACCAAACCTGACCGACGACGAGCGAACTGTCCTAGCAGCCCTCAACGAACCCCTCAATCGCGACGAACTCATCCGCGCCTTACAGCCAAACATGGACATAGCAAAAGCCACCCAAACCATCATGATGATGGAACTGGGTGGCCTGGTAGTGCAAAGCGGTGGGATGTATCGTGCTGGGAGGTAACATTTGACATTTTATTCGTATGCTAGTATTTGTTCTACACACATGAGTACAACTACCCCCAAACAAACCCTTGTCATCGTTGAGTCTCCGGCCAAAGCCAAGACAATTGAGAAATACCTAGGTAAAGGCTACCGCGTCATGTCCAGTATCGGACATGTGCGCGACCTTCCTAAAACCAACAAAGACGCAGTTGACGTCGAGGCTGGGTTTGTCCCCCGCTATATTGTCAGCCCTGGTAAAGGCAAAGTGATCGAAAGCCTGCAGGCGGCGTCAGCCAAATCTGACGAAGTTATACTGGCGGCCGACCCCGACCGCGAGGGTGAAGCGATCGCCTGGCACGTGGCAGAATTGCTGAAAGAAAGCAAACCTGATGTTGTCCTGAAACGTGTCGCCTTTAACGAGATCACCGAGGAAGCGGTGATCGAAGCCATCAAGAAACCTCGCCAGATCGACATGCACCTGAAAGAAGCCCAAGAAGCCAGGCGGGTGCTTGACCGATTAGTGGGGTACGACTTGTCTGGTTTGATCTGGAAAAAAGTACGGTATGGGTTGTCGGCCGGACGCGTACAGTCACCGGCCTTGAGGATCGTGATGGAGCGAGAGCGAGAAATCCGCAAGTTTGTCCCAGAAGACTATTTTGTCCTAACCGCCAACCTTGACGGAGGTTCGACCTCCGCAGGATCAATTCCTTTTACCTGCGTCGAAGAACCGGGTGAGCAAGAGGAAGCAGATCGTATCAAGAAAGTCGGCGAGAGCAACAACTGGGTCATCACCAAACTCAAAGAAAGCGAAGCCAAGCGCAGTCCGAAACCACCGTTTACCACGTCGACCCTGCAGCAGACCGCCTCGACCCGACTAGGATTCTCACCCTCACGCACCATGGGGGCGGCTCAGAAACTGTACGAAGCTGGGCACATCACCTACATGCGAACCGACAGCACTACCCTGTCAGACCAAGCGCAAAAGCAAATCGTATCGTACGTCAAGAAAAACTATGGTGACAACTACCTGACTGTTCGTACGTACAAAAGTAAGAGCAAGAATGCGCAAGAAGCCCACGAAGCCGTGAGGCCGACCAAGTTCACAAAATTGAGTGCGGGTGCAACTGGTGACCAAAAAGCCCTGTACGAACTAATTTGGCAGCGCACAACCGCATCGCAGATGACAGATGCGCAGCTGTTGCGAACCAAACTATCGACCAACGTAGCTGGCGCGAGTGAGACCATCCCTGACTTTGCCGTCAATGGTTCACGAGTAATGTTTGACGGCTGGCTGAGAGCCGACCCGACTGCGCGCAGTGCTGACACCGAGGTGCCGAAGCTAGCCGAGGGCGACACACTCACCTGCAAAAGTGTCATGATTGAGGCCAAACAAACCCAGCCGATTGGTCGCTACAGTGAGGCTGGCTTGATCAAGGAACTGGAAAAACGCGGCATCGGCCGGCCGTCTACCTTTGCCAGCATTATCAACACTATCGTCGCTCGCGGGTACGTCGAGAAAGAGGGTCGAACCTTGATCCCCACCGACACCGGTGACGTTGTGTCTTCTTTCCTGGAGAAGCACTTTATGGACTACATCGGGGACGACTTTACCTCAGCCATGGAAGACCAGCTCGACGATATCGCCAACGGTGATCGCAAATACGTCAAGACTCTGTCTGACTTCTACACCCCCTTCCACGCCGCGGTTGAAGCCAAGGAAGACATCGACAAACTCACCACCCTTGGCCCTGGCCCAAAAGAATTCCCCTGCCCTGACTGCTCCGCTACCATGGATAAGAAACTTGGTAAGAACGGCACGTTCTTATCTTGCTCTCGCTTCCCTGACTGTACTGGCGCTCGACTGATCGACGGAACCATTCCTAAACCAGACGAGCCAGTTGGTAGGCATCCAGAAACTGGTGAACCAGTGTTTGTGATGACTGGGAAATTTGGCCCCTATGTGCAGCTAGGCGAAATCCCCGAGAAAATTAAAGGTAAAAAACAAGAGAAACCACGTCGTGCTAGCCTACCCGCTGACGTCAAAGCCGACGAAGTAACGCTTGACGAAGCGGTGCGCTACCTCCTACTTCCCCGAGAACTGGGCGACCACCCTGCCACCGGCGAGCCAATTATGGCCAACAGCGGGCAGTTCGGACCGTACATCGCCCACGCTGGCGACTTCCGTTCACTCAAAGACCCAAAAGCTGACAACCCCTACGACATCACGTACGATCGCGCACTGGAAATACTGCAAGAACCCAAACAAATGCGTAAGGGGGAAACTCTATGCAAAGAGCTAGGTCTCAACCCTAAAACAAAAAAACTCGTTAATGTATACGAGAGTAAAAGTGGGCGGTATGTACGCAAAGGGTTCAAGCGCATCGGTATCCCCGATGATATTAAAACCGACGACATCACACTTGATTTGGTGGTTGAGTTGCTGAAGCAGCGGTAAGCTGCAATAAATAGAAATACTGAAACCGCTCTAGCTGAGCGGTTTTGAAATAAAGAACTTGGTGGCGAGAGGTTTTATCCTCTCGCCTGTATTTCTGCCTCAAGCAGATTCTGGGGTGCAGCAGCAGCTTCTGGAGCAATCACCCGGCAAGCCGTCTTTGATTCTGCCATAGATTATGAGAACCATATCTTTCGCTGCTTCGCAAAAGAATATAACCAGCGTGCCAATAACCTGCACATTGAGTACACCGGTGTAGTTCTTATGCTCTTCTGCCAGTTCAGCAGCTCGTGCTTCTGAACTACACACGGCAGTGACCCGGAACTTTTGTTGGGCTGTTTGAGCCATTTTTTGCTTCCCTCGATTTGTTGAACATATCGCCAAGCTTTTCTCGACGATACCAACCACTCTATCAAACTTTGTAAAACTTGCAACACAGCTTCGTGGTTTGTCAAAATTTGCCTGTGGGTGTAGCATAGTCAGATGCATACCGTTGCGGACATACTGGGTAAACTGAATTCTTCAAGCGAGGCTGACCGTGACCTGGTTAAGCGGGCGTACGCGTACGCAGCCAACGCCCACGCCGACCACACTCGCTACTCGGGCGAACTATACATGACCCACCTGGCGGCAGTTGCCTACCAGCTGGCAGCTATGGGTATGGGGCCCAAAACCATTTCAGCTGGGTTACTACACGACACAGTCGAAGACACCACTGTCACATCAGACGACATCGCCCGTGAGTTCAGTGACGAAATTCTCTTTCTGGTTGAAGGGGTAACCAAACTGTCATCTGTACGGTACCGCGGTACTGACCGCCACAACGAATCACTGCGCAAATTATTTGTCGCCACTAGTCAAGACATACGAGTGCTGATCATCAAGCTCAACGATCGGTTACATAACATGGAGACTCTCCAGCACGTCAAACCAGAAAAACAAGTCCGCATCGCGCGTGAGACACTCGAGATATACGTTCCGGTCGCCCACCGACTCGGGATGCGTAAAATCCGTAAAGAGTTAGAGGATTTGGCTTTTCCTTACGTGTACCCCAAAGAAGCCAAACGGGTGCAAGCCATTCTAGCGGGCAACTATGGCAAGGCCGAACAGACATTAGAAAAAGAACGTAAGACACTACAAAAAAGGTTGGCTGAGGTAGGCGTGCTTGATTTCCATACTTCATACCGAGTTAAGGGCCTATACAGCATGTACCACAAATTGAAGCGCAAGGAGTGGGACGATGTGGCTGTCCTTGACCTATTAGCTATGCGAGTAGTTGTATCGAGCATGGAAGACTGCTACCGCGTTTTGGGTATCATCCACGAGCTGTGGCGACCACTACCTGGTCGAGTAAAAGACTACATCGCTTTTCCTAAACCAAATGGCTACCAATCACTACACACCACCGTCACAACCCAAAACGGCACCATACTTGAGATACAGATCCGCACCACTTTGATGCACAGTGCGGCTGAATTTGGCGTGGCTTCTCATATTTTATACAAAGACATGGTTGAAAAACGCAAACAATCAACGGTGGATACCGGCCAATTCTCACGCTTATTACCTCGACTTTTCCGCCCATTTAGAACAGCCGAAATATCCGAACCAATCAGTCCGTCACTGCCGTACGAGGAACAAGTTCCAGGTTGGATAGCCCAAATCGGCAGCACGTATACCGGCGAAGATACCAGCACTGTCCAGTTCATCGAAGACGCCGAAACAGACTTCTTCAAAGACCGCATCTTTGTCTTTACTCCCACTGGTGACGTGGTTGACCTACCAGTGGGCGCCAGTCCAATTGACTTTGCCTACGCGATTCACTCAGACATCGGCGAGCGGATGACATCAGCCAAAGTCAACCGCAAGATGGCGCAGTTAGACACCGAGCTACACAACGGTGACATTGTAGAAATCGAAACTGGCAAGTCAGCCAGACCAACTGAAAAATGGTTGCAGGGTGCTAGAACGTCAGTAGCCAAACGGCGTATTCGCGCTTGGCTAGAGAAAAATAAGGAGGGCTTTAGATAGAAAAGTTTCGCACTGAATACATGTCTTCATCTGGTTCGGATGGCTGTGGTTGTGCTGACACCTGAGGTTCAGCAGCAACCGGTTCCTCTGGTTGCGTTTCTGCTGGCCCAGTTGGCTGTGGCTCTACTGGCGTAGACGATTCAGTCTGATGTTGGGCAACAGTTGGTTCGTGCGCTGGTTGCGGCCGAATAAATCCAAAAGGTTCAGGCATCTCTGTAACGCTTTGGATCGGTGAGGGCGCAGTAGGTACCGGTGGTTCGCTCGTTGGTGTAATGTCTACCAAGGGGGCTTCGGCTGCAGCTGGCCTGGGTACCAAAGACTGATTAGCTGGAGACGCCGACACGCCAGACTGAGGTTCAGCTGCTGCAGCTGGTACCTGGGTAGGTTCGTTAGCTGTCTGGAGCGGCGTTGACTGCTGTGCTTCTGCCACCTTGACGGTCTCTGACTGCTGTAGCGCAGTGGCGGCAGTCAGAGACGCCATAGCTGCGACCGAGGCAGTTAATGGAGTCGCTTCAGCTTCGGCTTGCATCCGTTTCAAGATAGCGGTTAAATCTTCTTCCGAGAAATAGTCGATGGTCAGCTTGCCGCCAAACTCGGTTTTTTGGATCTGGACACGAGTCCCCAGTGTTTCGGTAAATTCTTTCTCAAACTCAAGTAGGCTATCGCCAATATCGTGCGCGTGCGGCTTACGGACTTTGTCAACGGCAATCTTGCGGACAATCCGCTCAACTTCGCGCACCGACATTTTCTTGAGCAGAATCTCACGAAACAACGTGTCTTGCTCCTGTGGTCGGTCGGTCAGCATGAGTAGTGTCCGAGCGTGACCCTCTCCCAGCTCGCCGCGTTGTAGTGCCGTGCGGATATGCTCCGGTAACCCCAGTAGTCGGATTGAGTTTGATACATACTCGCGACTACGTCCCACTTTTTGGGCGACCTGAGCATGAGGCATATCGAACTCGTCTACCAATTGCTGGAAAGCCAATGCGCGGTCGATAGCGTTCAGGTCCTCGCGTTGCAAGTTTTCTATAATAGCCAACTCCAGTTTTTCTTGCTGGCTCTGTTCACCTTCGCGAATAATCACCGGCACTTGTGCGATGCTAGCCAGGCGACTAGCTCGCAGTCGTCGTTCCCCCGCAATCAGCTCGTACTGAGTATAAAATGTACCGTCTTCGTTTTGTACTTCGGAGCGCGTGACCGTCAGGGGCTGCAGTACGCCATACATACGAATAGACTCCGAGAGTTCTTGGAGTTTAGATTGATCAAATTCCCGCCGGGGCTGGAATGGATTGGGAACCACTTTGTCAGTGTCTACCCAGAAAATTGCATCACCTTGAAAAGCCATAAAGTATTACCACAAACGTCAAACGCTTGATTATCATGAGTATAACACGTCACTCAACAAGACGGTTGTGCATAAGTACCCAAACTGCTAAACTCTTATTTACCAAACTCCATACGTTTGAAATTAGTGTGCTGGGGTGGCGGAATCGGTAGACGCGATGGATTCAAAACCCATTATCTTCGGATGTGCGGGTTCAATTCCCGCTCCCAGCACAGTGATTTGAATCGTATTTGCACTATCAGTTACGATGATATAGTTAGATTAATGGACATCAAGAATAGAGAAGCGTTTGTTATTGGAGTTGCACTGGGTGACGGAAGCTTATCTAACCCAAACAGTAAAGCTGTCAGGTTAAGGATAACTTGTGACAACAAATATCCAGTTATCATGGAAGAAATCATGCATGCACTACAAACTTTATTTCCCAAAAATATAGTTTCTCTAGTTGCACGTAAAGATAACTGCTCTGACATCAGTGTATACAGTAATAAACTACATGATTTACTACCTTGGAAAGCAGACTGCGGTAGCAAACATCACCAACAAGCTCATGTGCCAATGTGGATCTTTGAACAAAAAGAATATTCCATAGCTTGCTTGCGCGGTCTGATTATTAGTGACGGTAGTATATACAAGGACAGAGGATATCTTATGGTAAACGTTTGTTCTAATATTGAACCGCTAGCTAAGGATATTTTGAAATTAGGAACCAATGTTGGTTTCACTGGAAGACTTACTAGCACCAATCAGCCTTCTGGTAAACAAAAATACACCATCCGGTTTGCAAAAAATACTAGAGAACTACTACGAGCATTGAATTTGAAAGAAAAATCGTGAAAAAACCAAAAATTATAGCAATCGTCGGACCAACGGCGTCCGGTAAAACCTCGCTCTCAATCACCATTGCCCAACATATCGACGGCGAGGTGATTTCGGCTGATTCGCGACAGGTGTATCGTGGTATGGATATTGGTAGCGGTAAAATCACCGAAGCTGAAATGGCTGGTGTACCACACCACCTGCTTGATGTCGCCGACCCGATGGAGATTTACACCGGATCGCGGTTCGTCAGCGACGCAACGCTTGCGATTGACAGCATCGTCAAGCGCGAGCGTTGCCCGATTATTGCCGGCGGAACCTTTTTCTACGTTGACTTGCTACGCAACAAAATGCAGGCAGCCCCGGTCGAACCAGACTATGACTATCGTGCCAGCCTAGAGACATACAGCATACCCGAGCTATACGAACTACTAGAGACACGCGACCCCAGGCGGGCTGCCGCCATCGACCAACATAACCGACGCCGCCTAGAGCGTGCGCTTGAGGTCATCAATACCCTGGGCGTGGTACCACCATCTATCGCGCAGCCATCCCCCTACAATTGGCTAGTGTTAGGCATAGACATCAGTCAAGAGCAGCTACACGCTAATATTTATAAGCGGATCATCGACCGTCTAGACGTCGGCATGATCGAGGAGGTAGAGCGATTACAGTTTGAAGGTGTCACCTCCAACCGGCTAGACTCACTCGGGCTCGAGTATCGCTATATAGCCCGACATTTACAAGGTCAGTTGACTCGCGACGAGATGATCGAACAACTCAACTTCAAAAGCCGACAATTTGCCAAGCAGCAGCTGAAGTGGCTGAAGAAAGACCCCGAGATTGTATGGGTAGATCCTAAAGAGACTGAGGGTATCTTGGCTAAAGTGAATACTTTCTTAGACAGTTAGCAGGTTGCTAATCGGCCAGGTTTCGTCTAGTATAGATCGCGAAGCGAAGGGCCTATAGTTTAGCGGTAGAATGCCGGTTTCCAAAACCGTTGGCCGAGGTTCGATTCCTCGTGGGCCCGCAAAATACAAAACTCAAAGCGCAAGCTTTGGGTTTTGTTAATTTTGGGAGGTTCACGAGGAATCGAAAAGCTTTTGCGTCACGATTGAAAGCAAAGCGCATCAATCTGTCCAAAAGGTATACTGATTGTGTAACAATCGATTCCTCGTGGGCCCGCTCGAGTAAAATAAAACACTTAGACTTTTG